>FSSH01000522.1_pt3 | contig 75480 bp, 86 predicted proteins | sample 1166101 | NCBI WGS metagenome assembly FSSH01 (sample SAMEA32972668, study PRJEB13176) | freshwater metagenome | biome: Drinking water system; feature: Biomass in drinking water that filtered by 0.45 um membrane; material: drinking water | place: USA | collected 2012-12-20 | depth 0 m | reverse complement strand
TCACCTTTCCCTCACGGTACTGATTCACTATCGATCTCTAAACGTATTTAGCCTTACCGGTTAGTTCCGGCAGATTCATCCAAGCTATTCGTGTCTCGGACTACTCAAGAACAGAAACAAAAGAGTCACAAACATTTCGAGTACGGGACTATTACCCTCTGGGGTCCGTCTTTCCAGACTGGTTCCTCTATGTTCATGATTGGTAACTCCTCTTCCACAAGTGGAACGTCTCTGCCTTACAACCCCGGTGCGTGCAAGCACGCACCGGTTTGGGCTTATCCCTTTTCGCTCGCCGCTACTAGGGGAATTCCAGAATCCCGGTCTCTGCACTCCGATAAATCGGAATTCAGAAACCGAGATTGTTCTGTTGGTTTCTTTTCCTCCGGGTACTGAGATGTTTCACTTCCCCGGGTATGCTCTCATGACACACGTCATGAGTCTCTCGTAATGAGAGGGGTTTCCCCATTCGGACATCTTCGGATCACAGGTTGCGTATCACCTTCCCGAAGCTTTTCGCAGATTGCCACGTCCTTCATCGCCGTTTAGAGTCAAGGCATCCACCACACACCCTTCAGACTCCCAGATGGAAGCCTGAAAACCACAATAGATATTGTTCGGTGTTTTTTACCCGCGAGCTACACACGAATGCGTACCTCGCGGGATTGTTATTTGGTTATTTGCTGACGTTGTCAAAGGGCGGGTTTAGCGAGTAGGCATTTAAAANTAAGCGGCCGTTTCAGAGTAAGCAATACAGCTTAGCTGACGCGCCGCGTTTGTGCCTTCAGTGCGTTACTCATAAACCGTGAAGAGCATGATACCTGAGGGGTTTCCTGGTGTCAAGAATCCATCCACCCCTTTTCTATGGCGGACTAAGGGCCTCTTTTGCCTAGGGAGCGGGCGTCCTGGTGGAAAACTCCCTGAATAACTCTGGGGAAACAAAACACCCCGCTCGCGCGGGGTGTTTTTCTAGAGCTTACGCTCTTACTTGTGATTCATTTCTGAACGCATCTTCTCAATGGCACGCGCAGCTGCTTCCTGGCCACCAAGGCCAAACGCGAGCCCGAAGGCAAGCGAGATAGCAACAATCACACCAGTGAAGAGCGTCTGCACGAAGGCAGATGCTACCTGCAGGTGATCGAGTGCGGCAAGAATCGCGAAGATCCAGATTGCCCACTTGGTAACCGAGGCAACGAAGCCTGCGCTCATGATGTGCGCTGCCTTTGCAGCACCCATCACTGCCTTAGCGGCAAACTCAGCCACCACCGCGGCAACGAGGAGAATCAACACTGCCACAATGACCTGCGGCAAGTACCCCAAGACAACGCTCTGCAAGAAGAGATTCACCTGATCCAATCCCAAGACGTCGAGGGACGCGACAAGGAAGACGATGATGAAGAACCACTTCACGAGAGCGCCGAGGAATGCGCCCGAGTCAAGCGTGAAGCCAGCGCGAGCTACCGCGTCCGAGAGCCCGGTTGATTTGAGCGCACTGTCTACCTTAATTGATCGCACTACCTGCTGCACCACGCGGCCGAGAGCCGCACCCACGAGCCAGCCGAGCACGAAGATAATAATCGCAACAATGACATTCGGGATGAATGCGATGACCCCTGTCCAGAGTTCCTGGAACGAGCGGGTCAAAACAACAGCCCACGTATCGATAAGCATTTGTCTAAAGCGTTAAACGGGTAAAGTTTCAAGGGATCCAATTTCCCTCTTAAAATGGTACCACCCGGTGGAAAACCTCTGGATAACCGTGTGGATAGCCCCCTAGAGCAGGGCTCGACACGAAAAAAGCGCCTAGGAGCGCTCTAGAATAACCTCGTGGCGATACTCAAACACGTCCCTGAGCAAGCGGTCGTACGCTTGCCGACGCTCGTGGTACTCCCCTGCCTCAAGAACGGCGTAGCGCATGGGGAGTGCCGCGAGTGTTTCAATTTTCTTAATGGCTCGCTCAATTTTCTTTACATCCGGCCGTCGGCTCACAACCAGAACCTCGACGGGACTTTTGGACTCATTCGTTAAGAGCCCCGTGATGACGACCAGGGTAACACCACGTACTCCACTAAAGGCGCGAGCGATTTCTCTTCGGTCCGGAGTAAGGGCGCTTCCCGCAAATTCGCGCAGTGGCTGGTAGAGCGGCATGCGCTCGTTACTTGAGTACGAAACTGTGCGCGATGCACGGCGGGTGCGCAGTATGCCGAGGCGAGCGAGTGAGGCAAGTTCGCGAGACACCGACTGCTTCGTAGCGCCGAGCGTTGTGGCGACCGTCTCAGCACTAGCCCACACCTCCTCCTGGCGCACAAAGAACGTTAAAATTTTGAGGCGGAGCACCGAGGCAAAGAGTGATGAAACATCGCGGAACATAGGAAGGGGTACGAGGCGGAACGTATTATACGCTCACAAAGAGCGAAAAACAAAAACACCCCGTAGGGGGTGTTTTTGGGGAAAAAACTGAGCCTGAAAACTACGCAAACTCAACTTTTCCGCCAGCCTCTTCAATCTTCTTCTTGAGCGCTTCAGCGTCCTCTTTCTTCATGTTTTCCTTCAGAACTGCTGGCGCGCCATCAACGAGGTCCTTCGCCTCCTTGAGGCCGAGCGACAACGCTTCCTTCACTACCTTAATAACCGCAATCTTCTGCTCGCCACCTGAGGCGAGCTTCACGGTTACCTCTGAAGCGCCTTCCTCAGCAGCGGCAACAGCAGGTCCTGCTGCAGCAACCGCGGTAGCGGAGACACCCCACTTCTCTTCAATAGCCTTCACGAGCGTGTTGAGTTCGAGCACCGTCATTTTTTCAACCGCATCGATGATTTGATCGTGTGTCATAGATTATTTTTTCTTAGCAACCTCTCCAAGCGCAATCGCAAAGCGCTGGATCGGTGAGTTAATAACGTTGGCGAACATGCCGCGCAATACTGCAACAGGCGGAATAGCCGCGTAGGCTTCAGTATCGGCACGCGAGAGAAACTTCTGTTCCATCACCCCCCCGAGGAAGGTGAACTTCTCTTTGAACTTCTTCACGAACTCATTGAGTCCGCGCGCAGGCGCACTCACGTCGTCCCCTGCCTCTTTGGGAAGGTAGGCAATGGCGACCTCGCCAGTGAGTGTTGGTAGCTCGCCGCCAATTGCGGCGTCGTTGAGCGCCTTCGTGAGAAGGGTCTTTTTAACCACCGCGTAGCGAACGCCGTCCTTTTTAAGTGCGGCGCGCACCTCGTCAATTTCTTTCGTGGTCATTCCCTTGAAGTGCACGAAGGTAATTGCCGCAGCGTTTGCGACGATACCTTTGAGCCCCTCGAGGAGTTCCTGTTTCTTTGCTTTGGTTACTGCCATATGGTTGGTGAGTCTCTATAAAAAGAGACCCTATCACGGGTCTGGGCAACCTCAGGTTGCTGTCGCGAATCGACCGAGGGATTCCTCTGTTCGCGGACTTCGGCAGGATGATTAAGTTCCGATTCTCGGGACCCCTGCTGTCTCCAGTCGTGGTACAGAGACTATAGCAAACCTCTCCTCCTCCTTCAAGGGGTCGCTATGTCTGGCGTGCGCCAACGTACAAAAGCACGAGGAAGGACACCCCAATGATGATGGTAAAGGCAAGGAGGAAGCGGAAGAAGCCGGGGGTGAGGAAGTTTTTCATGAGGGACTATTGGAGTTGGTCACGTTCAGCAGTAAGCGAAGAGGACAGCTCGGTGTTGCCTGCCGCAGCCGCCCGCTCAATCGCCTGGTCGTACGCATCGCGCGCATCGCTCACGGAGCCCGTGTCCCGAAGGTTTCGCGCAAGGAGCACATAGAGGTCGAGAGATTCAGGAGCCTGTGCGATACCATCTCTGAGCGCTTTGGTTGCCTCGACAGTATTCCCCTGTCGAGATTCGACCTCAAACAGCGCGCGATAGAGTGCGGCATTCGTGGCAAATTTGCCGATAGCAAGACGATACTGTTCCGCAGCTTCGGGAAGGTTTAGGAGCGGGCCTGCATAGAGGTTCCCTAAGTTTGCGTGAACCTGCCACTCGGGGCTGTACACCACCAGCAGGTACTGAAGTACTTCCTCCGCACCGCGATAGTTTTCAAGCATGCCGTGGTAGGCGGCAATGTTCATCCACGCGTTAAAGTTGTCTCCCTCGGCGAGCACTGCTGCGGTTGCAGCGAAGTTTTTACTGATCTGCTGGTAGGCAGCGTCCGATACTGACGCTGGCTTTGGCGGAATAGGCTCGAGGCTCGGCGCCGAAACAGCTGGCGCGTCAGGTAGGCGCTCAATGGTGTATCCACCGTCGTTCACGCTCTCCCCCACCGCAAGTCCAGAAAGCTCCTCTTCGAGTGAATCAGTGGGCTCTGCTCCCGTTTCAATTTTCGAGCGGCTATCAAAAAACCAGTACGCACCGAGAAGTACTACCACAAGCGCGAGTGCACCAACAGACAATCTAACGTTCTTTGTCATGGGACTGATTGTACCGCACACACGTTCGTTTCCCAAAACAAAAACACCCCCGAAGGGGTGTTTTTGTTCCTAGCCTGTGGCTAGTCGTTTCCCGTCACCTAACGTTAGTTAGCTGAGCGAGTGACCGACTGACCAGCAGATGGAAGACCAACGATGCCGAAGCCGTTGACCCAGTCCGCATCCGTCACTGCCGCTTGGCCAGTGGTGTTTGGAGACCAGATCATGTCGTCGTTTGAGTCACCATCAATCAAGGCTGCGGTTGAATCGAAGCCTGAGAGTGATGGGTACGCTGCATCGCCCAAGAGAGTCGTGGTGATCGAAGCACCTGACGTTGCGCCAGCTACCGAACCACGAACCTCGAAGTAGCGAGTCTGACCTGCAGGAATCTGGAGCGTCGTTGACGCTGCGCCTGAAGTCTGAGCGTAGAACTCAAGTTCAGTTGCCGATGATGCCCACGCCGTGTTGTTCGTAGCGAGCATGCGTCCGTCAGCCGTCAAACCAGATACTGGGGTCGAGTAACTTGCGTCAGTGAAGGCAAAGATGTTGATGCCCGTTACCGTTGCCGTCGTGGTTGCGATCGTCAACGAGAACTTCGAGATACCAACGTCACCCGAGCTGTTCGCTGTTACGCGGAAGCGCAGGAGCTTTCCATCAGCAACGCCCGTCGTTGGAAGAGCAGAGTCAATTGCAACCGTTGGGAACGACTTGAAGAGTCGTACACCCGCAACTGCAGTTGAACCTGTTGCGTTAACGGTTGCCCCTGATTGGATACCGACACCCTGAGTGTTTGTACCAGCAGTGTCAACGTCAACTGCAATGAGGTGGCCAGTGACACCAGGTTCTGAGACACCGACTGATGCCAACCAACCCTTTACGGTTACTTCAACATCCGTGTCCTTTGGAAGTTCCAAGGTCGACGAAAGTGTTGAGGTAGCGTTAAGGTCCGCGCCTACGAAGGTTGCCGAGCCAATCTGCGTACCGTCTGCCTTGTGGAGAGTTACCTGCACGAGGTCAGAGGCCGAAGATGATGCGGTGTTCGTAAGTTTGAGTCCAATGCGCTGCAAGCTCACCGCTTCGTTTGTTGCGCGGAACTTGTAGACACCGAGGATTACACCCTGGCTGCCTGCAGCACCCAACGTGTACGAAGGACTACCTGCAGCCGTCGAAGCGAGTACTGCACCCGCTGAAGCAACCGTCATGGTTGAGCCAGCACCGGTTGAACCGGTAGGTGTTACTGAAACTGATGAGTTAATACCAGTTACAGAAAGTGCTGCAATTTGAGCTGAGGTAATACCGATACGGTACGTCGAGTTTGCATGCGCTGACGATGAGACGTTACAGAACACGCCGAGCGTCTTGACCGTTCCCTTAGGAATCACCAACGAGTTATCGAAGGAGAAGGTACCGAAGGTTGCGGTTGTTGAAGCCGTAGCGGTTGGGTTCACAATCTTTGAGCCGCTATTGAGGACGGTTGAACCATCCTTAATCTGACAGCTCGAAAGGTTGCTTGGTGCACCGCCAAGCGCGGTGTTTGTGTACGTCAATGGAATCGTTGCAAGACGAACATCTTCACCCGACTGTGATGCGTCAAGTTGGATGTTAGCGAAGTGCACACCCTGACCACCGGCCACAATAGCCTGTGATGACGGTGACGTTGCCACTGCTACGGCGAGCTGTGCAGAACGAATGGTCATTGTGTTCATGTTGAACACTGACTGACTGATCGTGATGCTGTCTCCGGTAGTATCACCCTTAACGTCCGTCCACTGTGTAGATGGGTTGGTTGAGAGGGTGTAGAGCGTACCGTTACCAATTCCAGACGCTATGCGTCCACGAATGGTGTAGATGTGTCTCCCAGTAGGGAACGTAATTGAGTCAGTGAAGGTCAAAGAAGTGCCTGCGCCTGTTGCATCAACAGGGCCTGCGACCACTGAACCGTTCTCGTCAACAATCGTTACGTTGGTAAGGAGACCACTACCTGAACCTGACGACGTTGCTACCGATACCACGAGTGACTGCACCGTAATCGCTTCACCGCGAAGATCTACGATGAAACCTCCGAGTGGCTGATTAGGAACGTTCACTGCGATGTTCTGTGCAGGAACTTCGTTTGCCTTGGTAATGGTTGTTACCGAAGCGCCCTCAATAGTTACCTGCGTTGAGTAGATGTACGGAGTTCCGCTGGTGACCGTAAAGGTTCCTCGTGATGTAGGAACACTTACGCCCGTTGGAGCAACTGGTGAAATACCGTATCCGTATGTTACTCCTTCAGCAAAGATATCGGTATTGCGGTCCACATCGAAGATGACCGTACGACCACTCGCGTTAGAGCCGACAATATCGTACTGAAGGTAAATCTCAACATTGTTGCCCTCTGGAATGAGGACCCCTGAGCCGAGATTTGCGGTAACGTATTTACCGTCTGATGACGTCACCGTAGGGTACGACGTACCATCAACAACCGCTACGATGTTCGCAAGGTCGTTGATTGAAGCCGAACCGGTCTGGTTGAATCGGAGCATCTTGAGGCGAACGTCTTCTGCTGAACCAGCAGTGAGACGGAGGCCGGTTGTACGCTGACCAGTTGAACCAATTTCCTCAGTCTCGTTTGCATTCGTTGCAAACGCTGTTGACTGAGTGAGTGTGAGCACCCCGACTGCCAACGTTGCGTTGATAGTGTGGAATGCACCCGTGATTGGAAGCGAACCTGATACCGTCGCTGAGCTGTTGATGCCTACTACCGAGATAGCAGGGACCTCGCCAGCACGAGCCGCGAGCGATGCTGCCATGTTGCCGGCAACCGTAAAGGTGCGGCTCTGGCCTGCAGGGATGACTACCGGTTCACCGATAGTCGCCTGGTTGTTTGAGTTGAAGCTCTTTGCCGTTCCGAGCTGATTCCCATCTTGATCGATGAGGACCACGCCGGCGAACGATGAGTTTTCACCCAAACCAACGCGCTGAACTGCCACGCTACTGATGGTCACCGGGCCGTTGCTTGACGCCGTTACCGTAAAGCGGGTGAAGGGAACGCGCGTTGCGCCCTGAGGCGCAATTGAATTCTGAGGCTGTGAAGCTGCTGAGACTGAGAGGCCAGTTCCTGGAACCGTAGGTCCTGGGGTCACTGGGCCGTTGCCACAGGCACCTGACGATGCAAGCGCTGCGCGAGTAATAGGACCGAAGTAGCCGGCCGCAGGGCTGATGCCCTTAGAAGCCTGCCACTTGCCGAGTGCCGAAGCAGTGAGAGAACCGAAGTAGGTTGACTCATTGCCTGGTGACCCTGCGCCAGAAGCTGCAACTGGGTAGCCGTTTGCGTTCAAGATCTTCTGGAGAGCCTGAACATCGGAGCCGGTTGAGCCGATGGTGAGGTCGCGCGTGAACTGCGAGCAAGAACCTGACGGAGTACTTGGAGTACTTGGCGTCGAAGGTGTCGTGCCGCGGAGCGACGCGTCAACGTTGTTGATGGTCGATTGGTCTGCACCAAAAGACTGGAGGAGCGAAAGGATCGACTGGATTTGGCTTTCAGTCAATGCAGCGTGAGCTGAAGGGACTGCAAGCGTAAATGCCATAGCCGCTACCATCGCAAACCCCGCAACAATCGTTGTGAGTTTTTGAGTAATGGACATAGCTGAGCTAGTTACCTGTGTGACATGAGGGCGCTCACCACTAGTACTAATAGAGGGAGCATTCCCCATGGGTACCGTCGCGCGCTGTGTAGTTCGTTCGACCGAACGGCAGCACAACGACCGTACCTAATTAATAAGCAAGTCTTGCTAATAAGATTTCTAACCGCACCTAAAGTGGCAGGCGAAGCGCGCACGCGTGCTCACCCCACCTACCGTTAGTTTCAGAAAGAAATCCGATTAATTTCCACCAGCCACCAGTGGCGCGGGCAAGCCCGCTCCCCTAGTGGTTTGATGGCAGAGAGAAGTGAATGGTTTTTCAGTGTGTCTTTCGTGGCTCAGGAAAATCGGGCATACGGAAAAAGGTACACCGCGCATAACGCTGCGCGTGGTCGGCCACTCGGCGCAATCCGGTAGTATTCAATTTTCAATGATCGGCAACTCTGTCGTGCGTCCGTTCAGACGTGTTCCACCGAAAAACCTTTCAGCCTTTGCAGGTCAACACAGTATACCGAACGGATACGCAAAACAGGGTCGTTTTGCGTGGCACGTAAATGTGGATATCTAGCGAGCTCAACACAAAAGGGAAAAAGCCGAAAAAATCGGCTTTTTCCCTGGAGTTAGCTCCTAGTACCCACAGAAGAAAGAATACCGTTTTTAGGGCTCAAAGTCAAAGGACATTTTCTAAAATCTAGCGCGCTTTGCGGTAGGTACTCCAGCGACGCTCCCCTTCTTTCAAAAGGACACCTTCTTCGACAAGCGCTAAGAGTTCGCGCTGTATAGTTTTTTCGCTACAGCCTTCGATTGCCTGCGAAGCGTCCTTGACCGTTATTTTGTCCTTTTTATCTAAAAGACTTAAAATCATGTCCCTTCTGGTTACGTGTCTTTTATAGTTATTTGTCCTTTTGTCCGATACTTCACGTGGATGGGCTTCACCTGAAGTTGCACGCGGGCTTCCAGCTCGAAGAGCCACGGGAGTGCTCGATGGCACGAAAGAGTTCTCCACCTCAACAGCATCGCCTCCAAACACCTTGTCCCGGTGACGCTTCACAAACGAGGCTAAATCGGCGTACTCATCGCAAAGCACTTTTGCGTTCATGGGCGAGACGAGGCCCGCGCGCTCGGCCAGGCTCAGCATGCTCCCTATCTCCAGACAGCGCGATGAAAAACCTTCATGGTATCGGACAGCGCGTGCCTTTTCAGGGTCGGCAGCAGCGGTGATAAGTTCAATTCCACAAGTCCGCAACCGCGAACGCAGAGGGTCGTCGCCTGGGACGAACGCCGTCACCATGTAGAGCGCCGAGGCAAGCTTTTCAGTCTTTTGGACAACAAAGGTGTGGTGTTCGTTTTTAAAAGAAGAAGAAAATACAACGCGAAAATTATTTTCGTCGATACCTTTCATGGACAAGTCTTTGTTGTCTTTTTTAGTATCGGACATGTACTTTATATGTCTTTTATATAAAAAGACACTAATTTCTAAAGGTCATTCTACTCCTCGCTAAACTGTCCGTCAAATGAGTACCGATGATCACCTTTCCTGGAACCAAGCTTGGTACTACTCCAAGGGATGGTCAGAGAGTCGTGGAAATTATCCGTGGCCCCGCAAGGGAGTTTTTGCTTTGTAAGACGTGGCCTAGCGGCCCGGAACGCAAAGTAAAAAACCGTTGCGGGGCCACGACACGACACGTTTCAGCCCTAATCATCGTGGTACCATTTGTGGACAATGGCGCGCCGGAAAAAGAAAAAAACACAGCTCAACCTCCTTCCCAAACTCCCAACCCTCTCGGTTGAGGTAAAGCAGGAAACGGTACGGTCAATCTACGCCATCGCAACCGGCATCATTGCGCTCCTCTTCCTCCTTGCTCCGTTTAAGCTCGGCGGCAACGTCGGTAACTTCCTCTACGAGAAGTTGCAGCTCGTCTTCGGCGCAGGGTACTTCCTTCTTCCCATCTCGTTTCTCTTCCTCACCATTGGACTTACCCGGAGCCACGATGATGAGGGCATCGGTACCGGACGCCTCACGGGAGCAACGCTCCTCTTTCTTGCGGGCGTCGGCATCCTTTCGTTGGTGCAGGAGGGAGCAGGAGGCGTTGCAGGGAACCTCATCATGGCTCCCTTCGTGAGCCTCTTCGATACCCTCCTCGGCGGCGTAATGCTCGGGGCACTCGCAACGATTGGTACGCTCCTCGCACTCGACACGCCGCTCGCACTCCCCTCGTTTGGTGGCACCAAAAAGAAAACGGAGGATCCTGAATACACTCACGCGTTTCCTGAAGACGAACCAGAAGAGGATGAGCCTGAAGAAGTAGAGGAAGAGGAAGAAGCGCCAGAGGAGGCTCCGAAAGAGACGCCAGCTCGCGGAGGACTCTTTGGCAAACGTGGCGTCGAGCGCGAGGAGGAAATGGCCGCCATGGCCTTTGCGCCCGCCGACCAAGAGTACACGCCACCGCCCGCTTCCCTTCTTGAACGCGACAAAGGCAAGCCAGCGACGGGCGACGTCAAGGCGAACGCAAACATCATTAAGCGCACGCTCTACAACTTCGGCATCACGGTTGAGATGGATGAAATCTCGATTGGCCCCACGGTCACGCGCTACGCGCTGAAGCCCGCCGAAGGGGTGCGTTTGCAGAAAATCCTCGCGCTCCAGAACAACTTGGAACTCGCGCTCGCGGCAAGCCCGGTGCGCATCGAGGCACCTATCCCGGGGAAATCGCTCGTGGGCATTGAGGTGCCAAACACCAAGAAGGCAACCGTCGGTCTCGCTTCACTCATTACCGAGAAGGCGTTCACCGACGACGCCCGTCCCCTCCTCGCGGTTCTTGGTCGCGACATCACCGGAACACCGCACTACGCCAATATTGCGAAGATGCCACACGTCTTGATTGCAGGGGCAACGGGGAGCGGAAAATCAGTTTCAATTCACGCCATCATTGCTTCCCTTCTCTACCGCAATGGGCCGCAGACGCTGCGCTTCATCATGGTCGACCCAAAACGGGTAGAACTTACGCCCTACAACCCAATTCCCCACCTCCTCACCCCCGTCATCACCGAACCAAAGAAGGCTATCCTTGCGCTGAAGTGGGCGGCGAAGGAAATGGATCGTCGGTACGACCTCTTGCAGAGCCGCTCAGTGCGCGACATTAGTTCGTACCACGAGAACGTCGTTGCCGCGTGGAGTGAAAGCTCCGGCGAGGGGGCCCCCGACCAGATGCCCTACATCGTTATCGTCATCGACGAGCTTGCCGACATTATGCAGACGTACCCGCGAGAACTTGAGGCCGCCGTGGTTCGGCTTGCGCAGATGAGCCGCGCCGTCGGTATTCACCTTATCCTTTCAACGCAACGCCCGTCGGTTAACGTCATCACGGGACTCATCAAGGCGAACGTGCCAGCGCGCGTGGCACTCCAGGTGGCAAGTCAAATTGACTCGCGCACGATTCTAGACGGGCCCGGCGCCGAGAAGCTTCTCGGCGCCGGCGACATGCTCTTCCTTTCGGGAGACATGGCAAAGCCGCACCGCATCCAAACCGCCTTCATCTCGGAGCAGGAGGTGAAGAAGGTCGTTGATTTCATTAAAAAACACAACGAGGCAAACCTCGACGAAATTACCCTCTCCGGGAACGCCGCAGAATCGCCGAACGCTATTTTCTCCGCGTCCCTTGAAGACGACGACACTGACGATGACCTCTACCTCGAGGCGAAGCAGATTGTTGAAGAAACCGGCAAGGCGTCAACCTCCTTCCTCCAACGTAAGCTCCGCATTGGCTACGCCCGAGCGGCACGCCTCATGGATATCCTTGAAGAGAAGGGCATCATTGGCCCCGGCGACGGCGCAAAGCCTCGCGAGGTGCTAACCGCCTCGTCAAACAGAGGCAGCGACTCCTATGCCGAAGACGAAGCCTAGAGGATGGTGGCCCCCGTCGCTTCCCACGCTCATTGCAGCTGGTACCCTCTTCGCGGTGGCACTCTACGCCGGCTTTGCGCTCCTCCCTCTCCTGTTGGGCCCAACACTGATGGTAGGCGTCGTCCGCTCAACTGAATTTGGAACGACGATGATTGCCGGTACCACCGACCGGGTATCTACACTTTCCATAAATGGCCTCCCCGTCCCCATTACTGAAGCGGGCGATTTTTCCATAGAGCGCGCCTACCCGGTGGGCTATACTGTGGTAGTTATTGAGGCCAGCGACCGCTTTGGCCGCAGAGAGACGGAAACCATTACCCTGACCACTAACGAAACGACGTATGCCCGCAAAAAAGAAGAGCCCGAAGACAGGAGCCTCGAAGGAGGAAGTGACAGCATCGAAGACGGAGTCAATTAAAGACACGCTCGACAGCATCAAAACAAAGTTCGGCGAGGAGGCCATCATGATGCTGGGCGCTGCAACGCGGGTAAACGTCGATGCTATTCCGACGGGCTCGGTGGGTCTCGACAGCGCACTTGGCATCGGCGGCGTGCCACGCGGGCGCATCATTGAAATCTTCGGCCCGGAGTCTTCCGGCAAGACAACCCTCTCACTCCACATCATCGCTGAGGCTCAGAAGAAGGGCGGCATCTGCGCCTTTGTCGACGCCGAGCACGCGCTCGACCCTGAGTACGCCAAGCGCCTCGGTGTAAAAATTGACGACCTGTTGGTGTCGCAGCCTGACACCGGCGAGCAGGCGCTCGACATCGTCGAGTCCTTGGTTCGAAGCGGCAAGATCGATGTCATCGTCATCGACTCGGTCGCCGCGCTCACGCCGCGCGCCGAAATTGAGGGAGACATGGAGCAAACACACGTTGGTCGCCAGGCACGCCTCATGTCGCAGGCGCTCCGGAAACTCACTGCAATCGTCGCCAAGTCAAAGACAGTGGTCATTTTCATTAACCAAATCCGCATGCAAATTGGCGTCATGTTTGGGAATCCCGAAACAACGCCCGGAGGGAAGGCGCTCAAGTTCTACACGTCGGTGCGCATGGACATCCGCCGTATCGCGCAAATAAAGAAGGGCGAAGAAATTGTGGGAGGACGCGTGCGCGTCAAAGTGGTAAAGAACAAGGTGGCAGCACCCTTCAAGCAAACCGAATTCGACCTCATGTACAACGAGGGCATTTCACAAGAGGGTGAATTGTTGGCGCTCGGTGAAAAGTACGGTCTGGTTGCGAAAAGCGGGAGCTCATACGCATACGGAGAAGAGAAGTTAGGACGAGGCTACGATGCCGCGCGCACGTACCTGCGCGAAAATAAGCCGGTCGCTTCCAAGCTCCTCAAAGAAATTCGCGAGAAGCTTAAGAGCGAGTAGCCTACCGTTTACCGTCGACAACTTCGACGACTCCCCAGATAACGAGTATCCAGAGCAGAGCGGCTGGTAGTAGTGCATTGCGCACCCCTACCCAAAATCGTGGCTCTGGGGTGGGTAGTTCTGCGCGCTCAAAAAGTTCCATAGTCCTCCCTTCTAGGCGTGGTGGTGGAAAGGTGCAAACAGACGCCCCGTGAAGCACGCCATGCAGAAGTCGCGAATGAGAATGGCGCCGAGCACCAAGGCGAGGGATGCGAAGAGCTGGACAGCAAACTCCGTAGACACGAACGCGTCAACAACAAACGACACCAGGGACCCTGGTGTTTGAAGTGCATTCGCGAAATTAATCGCGACGTTCTTGATTGAAACCGATGCTGCAATCACGGTGAACGTGGTTGCCAACACAGCGGTCTTGGCGACCGGCGACGTGAGGGTGCGAATCAGGTGCCAGGCGTGCACCCGGCGCATGATCTTATCTTTGAGAAACTGTTCGCTGTGCATAGAGAAATGCTAGAAGTACGGTTACGGGTAATTATATCGCAAGGCTGCCAATAATTCGCCTGAGCTCTTTTTTCGCACGGTGCACCCGCGTCTTTACCGCCCCAACCTGCAACCCCTCTCGAGAGGCGATCTCCTGGTACGGGAGGTCTTCGAGGTACGCCAGGCGTAGTATGTGGGCGGCATCCTTTGACAGGAGCGGGAGTGCGCGCTCGACGATGTCCTTCGCCTGTACGGCCTCTTTCTGCGAAGGCTCCGCGAGCGATTCGTAGTGCTCTGGTGTCAAGAGCACCGAGCGAGAACGCTCTTTCGCCTGGCGCTGGTAGCGGGTCCGGGCAACGTTCATGAGAATCGTCATCCCCCAGCTGCGGAAGGTCCCCGATTCACCCCGAAACCGAGGTGCGAACCGGTAGATGCGGACGAACGTATCCTGAACAACATCTTCTGCCTCATCAATCGTTTTAACAATGAAGCGCGCCCGTTCCAGAAAGGTGTGCTGGTAGCGACTGACGAGCACTTCGAACGCATCTGGGTGCGATTGAGAGTACGCCAAAATCTCTTCATCGCTCATCGTTGAGAGATCTGGTGTGTGTTCCATGACCAAGGCTACTCTGGGTAGAGAGGGCGTGTCAAGCTTCCCAGAACAGTCCATACTTGGTATAGTCTCTCCGTACAAGCTAACTCGCACACCCCAGTAAAGGTTACCGCACTTTTATGGCCATCCTCGCCTACAACGAAATACTGCCCAAGAAAATTATTATCTACAACAACGAGCCGTACGAGGTGCTCTCGTCGTGGGTGTTCAGAAAGCAGCAGCGTAAACCCGTAAACCAGACAAAGCTCCGGGGCCTCAAAACCGGCAAAGTCCTCGAGATCTCCTTCCACCAAGCCGAGACAGTGCCGGAAGCCGACATTGATAAAAAAATGCTGACCTACATTTACAGCGCCAAGGGCGACGTATGGTTCCACGAATCAGGCAACCCAAAAAACCGCGTCTCCATACCGGAAGCCGTGGTGGGCGAAAAAATTAAGTACGTGAAGGAAAAAACCGACGTTGAAGCGCTCGAGTGGAACGAGGAAATTATCGGTATCACCATTCCCATCAAGGTTGAACTCGAGGTTACCGAAGCGCCACCGTCAGTCAAAGGCAACACAGCACAGGGTGGCAGCAAGCAGGTGGTGCTCGAAACCGGTGCCGTTGTTTCAACGCCGCTCTTCATTAACCAAGGCGACATCATCCGCATCAACACCGACACGGGCGAGTACACGGAAAGGGTGAACAAGGCATAACAGCAAACTACTTTGCTGTTATGCCTTTGTGAACCGGCCGGAGACGTGTGTTTGCAAGCGGCAAACACAGTCGAGGCGGGTTCGCGGAATTTTGTTAGCGACTGGCTAACAAAATATCTGTGAATGAAAAAGCATAACATGTAGAAGAAAACCCCGAAGTTGTTACTTCGGGGTTTTTAGTTGACACGCCGTATTACTGAATGACGAATGGGAGGAGTCCCATGAAGCGCGCCTGCTTAATAGCAGCCGCAATTTGCCTCTGGTGCTCTGCCGGAACCTGCGTGCGCTTCTTGCCGACAATGCGGCCGTGCGGATTTAAAAACTGGCGCAGGTACGCAGTATTTTTGTACGTGACGTATTTTGGTGTTGAATCCATGATACTGATGCTAGTGCCTAGAGCCTACCATACGAGCCCCTAGAAGGGAATATCGTCGGGACTAATCTCCTCAGACGGGTACTCAATCTCATTCCCACCTGAGCTTCCCTCCTGTCCAGGCTGGTCGCCCCCACGTGCCTCGCGAGGCTCAGACGAGCTCCCGCTGGCGCGGGCCCCAAACTGCACTCGGTCTGCAACAATTTCAGTGCGGTACTGCTTGGCGCCGTCCTTTTCCCAACTGCGAGTCTGCAGTCGGCCCTCAACTAATACCCCGCTCCCCTTTTTGAGGTACTGCGCACACGTCTCAGCCTGACGGCCAAACACAACAATGTTGTGGTACTCAACCGCCTCCTGCTTTTGCTTGTCCTGGTTGTACCACACCCGGTTGGTGGCAACAGAGAAGGTGCATACGTTCGCCCCCGACGGGAGCGCGCGCAGTTCAGGGTCGCGAGTTAAATTGCCTGCAATGAGTGCCTTGTTGAGGTACATGGGGTATGGGTGTCCTACGACCCCGCTTAGGCAACTTCTGCCTCAGGGGCTGCTACTTCCACTGTAGCATCTTCAGGAGCTGCTTCAACCGTTTCAGTAGGTTCGACCACAAGAGGCGCAGCGTCGAGGGTTGGGTCAGCGAGCGTTGCGGCAACAGCTTCACGGCTGGTTTTTACCACCAGGTGGCGGAGTACCGAGGGGTGTGCGCTCATGCGCTCACTGAGCGCGGCAAGCGAAGCGCCTGGTGCCTCGAAGGCAACCCACCCAAAGTACGCTGAATCAAATGTCTGGCGTACTGTCTCAATCTTCTTATCCATAGCGTAGGCAAGCGGCATGAGGCTTGGCGCGCGCTCACCGAAAATCGAACCGCCAACTTCACCAATCAACGCCTTCAGTGACTCGAACTCGCTGGCGGCTGCTTCTTCAGAAAGGGTCGGAAGAAAATGGAAGCCGAGCTCGTATACCCCAACAACGCCCTCGTCCGCGTCGGCAGCCATGAGTTCGCTGAGATCTCCCCCTTCAAGTTCTAATTCCTGTGTATCCATAAGTCCACAGAGGGTATCACGGCGCCCTGCTTCAGGCAACACGAGCTCCAAGCGATATTCCAAACACCCGCTCTGCGTTTTGAAGGATGGCGCGGGACGCCTCATCGGGCGAAATACCCTTAATACGCGCCACCGCATCGAGCACGTGCCTCACGTAGACCGGCTGGTTCACCTCTCCCCGGTGCGGAACGGGCGCGGCCCACGGGGCGTCGGTTTCGGTTAACAGCATATCGAGCGGCGCTTCGCGCACGACCTCGTCATACTCTTTCGTAAACGTGAGGACGCCCGTAAATGAGGTAGTAAAGCCCAAGCTCCAAAAACGCCTCGCCACGTCCAGGCTCCCCACAAAAAAGTGCATATTCCCTCTCGGCACAGCCCTTTCCACCCGCTCTACTCCCTTCCGTCCCCGTGCAATGTCCGCCTGTGCACTATCCGGATATTGCACAACTTCCTGCGTTCCTCTCCCCTGTTCAACACTGGAGTGTTGAACATTTTGGTGCGGCATAAATTCGAGATAGTCGGCGACCTCTTCATAGGCGTCCATGGAACCTTTCGAGGGGCGGCAGTGCACCATGAGCGGTTTGTCGTGCTCTAGTGCGAGGTCAGCATGCTGCCTGAATACTTCCCACTGCTTTTCCTTCCACCCCTCCCCACCCACCTCTCCTGCCGTGGTTGTTGACTGTCGAAAATAGTCGATGCCGCACTCCCCAACTCCTACAACCTTTGGCTGCTCTAAAAGCTCCGCAAACGCTCTGCGGTCAAACTCTTCTTTCTGGGTGTAGTTCGGGTGAAGTCCAACGGTTGCAAAAAGGTGCTCATGCTTGTGTGCAAGCGCTACTGCCTCGCGCGATGACTCAAGGTTCGTTCCAACTACAACCCCCAACACTCCCTCCTCGGCCATTGTTGCAATCACCTCGTCCTGGTTTTCTTTTAAGCCCGCCAGGTTTGGGTGGCAGTGCACGTCAACATACTTGGGAATCATGGGAGACGCGGGAATAAGTTCTCTGGTTTTTCGTTTTCCTTAATTGCCAAGAGGATTTTTTCAGACGTCTCTGGCATCAATGGCGCGACTAGTTTAGCAATTCTCGATACGCGCCACATAAGGTTGAGTAATTCCTTTTTTCCTTGTAATAACGTGCTCTCATTTTTAACCAACTCGAATGGTTTATTTTTTTGTATTAATTCATCACCATAAGTAATTTGCTCCCAAATTCCATCTAAAACCTTATTGAATTCAAACCGATTCAAAAAATCTTCTTGTTTTGAAAAAGTCTCGGAGCTTTGTACAGCTTCAGAGAAGTTTTTAACCTCTTCGCTAGTCACATATTGTTCTGCTAACTTCATTACTCGGGATACAAAATTTCCCAACCCGTTCACTAGCCCGGCGGTGTACCACTCATCGAGTTTTTCCCAGGTGACATCAGAGTCTTCCGTTGCGTGCACATGGCGCAGCAACAAGTAGCGCGCGGCATCGGTGCCGTACTTTTGTACTAGCTCGTACGGACTAATGACGTTGCCGATAGACTTCGACATCTTTTGTCCGCCTGAGTTGATGAAACCGTGGTAAAAAACCTGGTCAGTATTTTTTATATCCGCTGACATCAGCATCGCCTGCCACATGAGCGACTGAAAGCGAATCTGATCCTTTCCGGCCATCTGGAGCACGTGGCCCTTGTTCCAGAACGTGTCAAAGTCTCCACTTTCGTTTGGCCAGCCAAGGGTTGAAATGTAGCTCGTGAGCGCGTCGAACCACACGTACATCACCTGCGTGTCATCATTTGGTACGGGAATGCCCCATGAGAGGCGAGCCTTTTCGCGCGAGATGCTGAAGTCTTCAAGTCCATCTTTGACGAACGCGATAGCTTCCTGGAGTCGCCACTCAGGTACCACCGCATCGGGGCGAGCGAGGTACGCGAGCAGCGGCTCTTGGTACTTAGAGAATCTGAAAAAGTAGTTTTCTTCCTTCAACAAAACTGGCTCCTTCCCGTGGATGTGGCACTTCCCGTCGACTATTTCCTTTTGCGTCAGAAATTTTTCGCAGCCAACACAGTACAAACCCTCGTACGCCTTTTTGTAGATATCGCCTTTAGCTTCGCACCGGCGCCACATTTCCTGCGCCGCTTCAACGTGTCGCGCCTCGGTGGTGCGCACAAACTGAAGAGTAGGAGAAAGGTCGAGCGCCTCCTTTAGTTTTTTAAACTCATTCGCGTAGCGGTCGACATACTCCTCCACCCCTACTCCTGCCTTCTGCGCTGCCTCAAATATTTTCTGGCCATGCTCGTCGGTGCCGGTGTTAAAAAATACCTCTCTCCCCTCAAGGACTGCCTGACGGGCAAGAACGTCTGCCTGCAAAATTTCAACCGCAAACCCGATGTGGGGATCGGCGTTTACGTACGGCAGCGTGGTGGTAATGTAGAGCGGCTTGTTATCCATTCTGTTCTGCGAGCATCGCTTCGCGCCTGCTCTTCTGCACATCAGAAACAAGCTCCTGGAGCACCGCTGCAATAGGGACTGAGAGGAGTACCCCGAGGAACCCCGCAAGCTGTGCGCCTGCAATCAAGGCAAGGATGACCAGAAGCGGCGGGACGCCTACCACGCGCTTGACGACGAGGGGGTAAATGAGGTTTCCCTGAATCTGGTTAATGATGAGGTACCCACCGCCGGCCAAGAGCGCCGTGGTGATGCCTCCGAAAGTGCCGGCAACGAGAATAGCTGGGATTGCGGCAGCAAGAGAACCGAAGACTGGAACAAGCTCTGCAATGGCAGCGAAGATGGCAAGAAGCAGCGCGTACGGCACGCCAAGCACGGTAAGCCACAGGTACGTCAAAACAGCAACAATAAGCGAGAGGAGGAGTTGGCCCTGCATCCAGAGGCCGATTTTTGCTTGGGAACGACGCCAAAGGCCGATCGCATATTTCTGATGCTTCACGGGAGTAATGATGCGCAAAAAGTCATCGATGCCTGTTTCTTGGATTGCAAAATAAAATGACAAGAGCACAATCAAGAAGAACGAGAAGACGCCACCGAACACCCCTGCAACGGCTCGGAACGCGCCCTCACCGGTAGCGGTGAAGATGCTCTGGAACTCGCGCAGCGTGTCGCCGAGCGACCCGACCTGAACCACGTCGGCGCTCGAGAGGGAGAGTTGGTTTGAAATGAGTTCGTTCAAATTAAACGTTTCGATGTATTGCGGTAGCGTTGCCACGAATCCGCTCGTTTCCTCAATCAGTGGTGGGAAGAGGAGGTAGGCAAACCCGAATAGAAAGCCGAATACCATGAAGTACACCAGCGCTACCGCCGCAGGGCGTATGACGTGGTAGCGCATAAACCACAGCACTGCCGGTTCAATCGATGATGCGATGACGATTGCCGTGAGTACGATCAGCACCAGGTCCTTGAGATAGAAGAGGAGCCAGACGGCCAGAATAACCCCGATGGTGGAGAGGACAGTCGTTGGGGAAATATGGATGACGAGGGGCGTATTCAGCTTCGACATACGGACACTATACCAAACCTAGGCCGCGTCCTTTACCAGCGCCAGTTCGTTCCCCTCCGAATCGTGGAAGTACGCGAGACGACCAAATGGAAATTCGCTAATGTTCTTTTCGTTCGCTCGAAGAAAACTTGGTTTTTCGCTTCCGGCAAAAAACTCCACACCGAGCGCCGAGAGGCGCTCTACTTCTGCGTCAATATCGTCTACGTAAAACTCCACGCCCTCGGTGACCCCTCCGCCGACATACAAATGTATTTCAGCATTCCCCACCACTATCCCCGCCCAGTCGTCTGCCTGGATACGGCATTTCAAACTCAGCACTTCGGTATAAAACTTCACTGCCCTATTCAAATCTTTCGCCTGCACGTCAACAATAAGATTCATATTATTTTAGTAGTCATTTTTTGAACTATTTTTTCAAGCGAACTCTCGAAATTAAAATCGTCAATTTCATAATATGGGAATCCATACTTCTGAGCCTCTTCTTTAAAATAGAAACTCATACTTTTAATAAAAGCGGCCATGCCTTGAAATTGTTTTACGTCATACCCCATTGCCATCATCCAATCTTGTTCAGGAAAATCCTTTGCATACTTCATCATCCCTTCGATGTGTTCATTGTTTGTATTTCCGATATAGAAGATATTTTTTACCTTTGGTTGTACTTGTGCAACGAGCAACGGAAGCAAGGCGACACCTTCAACGATATGGATAGCTTGATCTTCTGCAAAACTACTACAAAAAGAAACCACCGATGGCCACACCGCTTTTGACTCTCTATTTTGAAATTCAACTACTTCTTCCGGCCTATTCAAGTGCCGATCAAGCCACTCTTCTTTAGAAATATTCTCTGTTTTATTGATAATAAATAAATCACTTTCTTTGTCAGAGCATGCTTTTTTTGCTGCATTACGAATACTGTCCGTTGAAACTACATGCCCACCAATTTGTGTTGCTAACTTATACGCCAACAAAGATTTGCCGACCCGAGGTGGACCACCAATAAAATATGTTCTCTTTAAGATATCCTCATCGAGGTTCATACTTTCACCGCCTCAACGACTTTCTTGATTACTTCAGCGATAGGCATGCGCTCCTGTTCACCCGAATCGCGGTGGCGGATGGTGACGGTTCCTTCAAGTTCCTTGTGTTCGCCGAGGGTGTCGAAGTCGATAGTGATGCAGAATGGCGTGCCGATCTCATCCTGTCTGCGGTACCGCTTGCCGATGTTGCCGTTGTCGTCCCACACAATGTGGGGAACTTCTTTCTTCAAGGCGTCGTACACCTCGCGTGCCTTGGCAACCAACTCTGGTTTGTTCTTGAGGAGTGGCGACACGCATGCTTTCACAGGGGCGATGGATGGTTTCAACGCAAGGTACGTGCGCACTTCCCCACCGAGCTCGTCTTCCCGGTAGGCTGAAGCCAAGACAGCGAGCACCGTTCGGTCGACACCGAACGTTGGCTCAATGACGTGCGGAGTAACGTGCTCTTTGGTTTCTTCGTCAAAGTATGCGAGTTTTTCTCCCGAATGCTCGGTGTGGTTTTTGAGATCAAAGTCGGTACGGTACGCAAGACCGTAGAGTTCCTTAGTGCCAAAGGGAAACTCAAACTCGAAGTCCATGGTGCGCTTCGAGTAGTGCGCGCGGTCAGCTTCAGGAACTTCGAGTTCGTGTACCTTGCTACTGTCGATACCGACACGCTCAATGAAAAGGCGAATGTCTTTGCGCCACTTTTCAAATGCCGCCTCCCACGCTTCGGGCTTCACGAAGTACTCAATTTCCATCTGCTCGAACTCGCGCGAACGGAAGATGAAGTCGCGCGGTGCAATTTCATTGCGAAACGCCTTCCCTATCTGGGCGATGCCAAACGGGAGCTTCGGGTTCATGGAGTCGACTACGTTTTTAAAGTTCACAAAAATACCCTGCGCCGTTTCAGGGCGAAGGTACGACTTCACTGTGCCTTCAGCGCCAACCTTCGTTTCAAACATAAGGTTAAACGCCTTGGGTACCCCGAGCGCTTCGCCACACTCGGGACACTTAGTTGCATCTTCAAGGTGGTCTGCGCGGAACCGATGCCCCTTCTTACACTCAACCACCGGGTCCGTGAACCCGGCGCCCGTGTGGCCTGAAGCCTCCCAGACCTTTTCGTTCATTAAAATGGCGGCGTCCACCTGGTACATGTCGTCCCAGCCGGTAACAAAAAATTTCTTCCACGCCTCTTTGATATTGTCCTTGAGAACCACGCCCCGCGGACCGTAGTCCCACGTACCGGCGAGCCCTCCGTAAATTTCAGAACCCTGGAAAATGAATCCACGCCGCTTGGCGAGCGACACTAGTTTTTCCATCAGCTGTTCGTCTTTTTTCATGCCGCTTTACTGTACCCCGTTCAGGCTTTGCTGTCAGCTCTCACCTATGGCACCACTTGGCCTAATTGCTGGGTCGTCCCGCTCTGTGTCGTGAGCGCGGGAATGGAGCGCTCAATCGGAGTTCTGGTGAAGCGGTCGAAGCCGTAGACACGCTGGTCGGAAACCACCGTCGGCGACTGCGCCACCTGGGAAAGCGACGGCGTGATGCCTACGTCAAACGTGACGCTCCTGGTCTGATTCGCCTCAAGGTCGCCGACGGTCCAGGTGATAACTCCACCGACGGGGTTGTACCCCACCGCGCCGGATGCGCTCCCCTCGACAAACCGCACGTAGGACGGAAGCGCCGCCGACACCGACGCATTCGCAACGGCGTTTGCGGAGTTAGTAACCTGCCACGTCACTCGGTACGTCGACTCGGCATCGGCCTTTGGTGGCTTGGGGCCACCGGTGTGGGCCAAGGCGCTGCCGAGCGCGAGGTCGGTTGCAACAAAGATGCGTGCCGAAACCGTGGATTCAATTGACTCAGGGACGTTGGTTTCGCTAATCCGGCGGGCTCGAACGGTCGCGGTGAGATTAAGCTCTGGGTTCCTAAAGCTCCCCTCGCCCGCGTCGAGTGTTTCAAAGGTAAACGAGTACACGCCCGTTGCCCCTGGCGCAACATCGGCAAGCGCACCGTCGGTTTCTTTACTAAACACAATGGTATTGTCGGTCGAGCGCCAGAAGCCTCGTTGCGCAACCACGCTGTTGCGGTCGAGAATTGCTCCATTCAGCTTAATTTCAATCACCACGTCCTGCACGCGCTGTGGAAGGTTGTTGGTCCACCGAACGTCGCCGCGAACTGGCGTGCCACGCTCCACTACTTTCTCCGACGTAATGGCGCCGTCGAGTGAAAGGGCGAGCGACACGAAGGGCTTCGCGAGCTTCACCGTCACATCACCTGTTGCAAGCGGTGCCGCAATTTCATCCTCAGCGGAACTGTTCTTTGTGCCGGCTGTGAGGTTCACCACGCGCTCGTCACCGTCTTCGCCGGTGAAGACGCCACGAATCGTGACCGTCCGCTTTCCACCCGGCTCAATGTCGCCCAGGTTCCAGGTATTCGAACCCGACAGCGCGCTTGGGGTTGCCGACTTAAACGAAAACCCTGGCGGGTATTCAGCGACGAGGAGGAGGTCGGAGAGTACCTCAGCAACGTTCGAGGTCACAGTCACGGTGAGCGCGGTCTCCTGACCCGAAAGAACCTCCTGGAGCGACTCCACCGTAATTGACGCGGGCGACTGACTGATGGGCACCACGAACTTCCTCTCGCTCACGAAAATAGCGTTTGAAGAAGGGACGCGGTACTCAACCGACACCGCAATCGACACGTCCGTGTCGGCGCGACCAAACACCACAGCTCGAATGGTCCGATTCACACTCTCACCCGCTTCAATGGTTCCTAGGCTCTCTCGAATACGCGGCAACTCTACCGTCACGTCAGCTTCAGAGCGCGTGCCAGGCGGAAACTCCACCACGAGGTCGGTGAGTTCCATCGGAACCGCGTTCCGGTTGGTAATGACAATCTGGAGCGGTAGCGTTTCGCCGGCGCGCACCGACGTGGGACCGTCAAGCGTAATGGAAACGTTGCGCGTCGAGACGGTGTTGTTTCCTGAAAAAAAGAGGAAGGCTGCCACGGCGCCTGCAAGTATAAAAAAGGCAACGGAGCCAACAAAGAAAAATTCGAGCCAACTGAGGCGCTTGGCGGAGGAGCGCTTTGGAGCGGACTGCGCAACCTCCGGCTCTTTCCATCCGACTCCCGAGAAGCGGGTGCGTCCAGAGAGCTGCGCGCGGCTGAGGGCCGTGTCGTCTCCCGTTCGCGAGTTTAGTTTTTTTGCGAGGCGCTCGAGCGCGCTCTTTTTCTCCATAGGAATCAGTATACCCTAGGGCTCTTTACACGAGGTTACTTGCAAGGAGTGCTGCGTTGATAGTTTTTACCAACTCTCGCTCAAACGGAACGACGTCGGCGAGCACGTCGGGAGAGTAGCTGACGGTAGCCACATGCGGGATGGAGAGCCCGGCCGGGACGTACCCGAGTGCCGCGAGTACGCGGAGTACCGCGAGCCGCTCTGCAGTCTGAGCGCCCTCGAGGGGGAGCTCTGGAAGCGCCTCAAACAACGCGAAGAGTGCCTGAAATAGCTCTGGGTTCTGATCCTCGCCGTGGACGAGCTGGCGAACGAGCGCAATGACACGCGCGACGCTTCGCTGCAGCGGTAGTCGATCGTGGAGTTCGAAGTGCGCATTGCGAACATCAGTTGCTCCGACGACGCGCCAGTCACGCTCTCCTCGAACGAGGGTGTACGTGCCGTAGGAGCCCACCTGAAGAAATACTCGAAGCTTCGAGCGCTCCTCACGAACACTCTTCGCAAAGGCGCCTACGAGCCCGGCGTGTTCGGTGTATAAAAAAATTCTCGCGCTCCCCTCGCCCGCCTGCGTGCGAGCAACAACTACTGCCCGCGTCGTAATGTCATAGCTTTTTGACATTGGTTTCACTCCCCGACTCAACCCGAACAATGCCAGTGGCAGCTGAAATGGTTCCCCAGTGCTTCTCGAGAAGCGCTCGGTCTCCGGAGTACACCAGCACCGCTTTGTCCTTCGGCGATAGGTTCGCCTCTTTGCGCAAATCTTGAATCAAGCGAACCAGCTCACGCACATCCCCCTCCTCGCGAAGTTCGGGCGTCATAGTCGTATCGAGAACGATTGCCTCTTCTTGGGCAGGGTCGAACAAAACCTCCTTCACATTCAGTTCGTCTTGTATCAGTGAAAGGTATTCCGCTTTCCCGCGTAGCGTAGTGTCTTTGAGGGTAATGCTTGCAAGCGGCTGGCGCACCTTAATCGAGCTGCGAGTGCGCGCCTCGAGACCACGCGAGACAACGTCCCGAACAGCTGCCATATCGGCTAGGAGTGACGAACGGCGCTCGCGTCCTGCGCTCGGCCACCCACAAAGGTGGACACTTTCAGGCTCAGCATCTTCCCGGACCCGGCGATACACGTACTCCGCGATGAAGGGCGTAAAGGGCGCCGCTACTTTTGCAAATTCACGGAGCACATACCTGAGCGTTGCGAGCGCTTCTGCCGCAGCAATTCCCCCTCCCTTGAGTCGGTCGCGCGAACGTCGCACGTACCACGTTGAAAGGTCATCGACAAACCCAAAGAGTGGGCGCGTTGCTCGGTCGAGCTCATAGCGGTCTAATCCTTCTCCAACCGCAGCAATAGTTTCATGGAGTCGAAGTACAATCCATTGGTCAAGGACGTGGCGCGACACTGCTTTTCCGTGGTGCTCTGCATCGTGACGGTACAGTTCGTAGAGCGCGAGTACGTTTGCGAAACGACCAATAAGTTTAGAGGAAACGTCTGCAACATCTCTTTCAGTAAAGCGCAGATCCTCGCCTCGCACGATGGGTGAGGCGAGCATGTATGCACGAACCGCGTCCGCGCCGTACCGTTCGACTACCTCCATCGGGTCAGGATAATTCTTGAGCGACTTCGACATCTTCTTGCCGTCTTCGGCAAGTACGAGCCCGTTTACGATAACGTTCCGGTACGGTGACGCTCCAAAGAGTGCCGTCCCAAGTACGAGTAGTGAATAAAACCAGCCACGTGTTTGATCTAGGCCCTCAGCAATGAAGTGTGCTGGAAATCCGCGTCGCCGCGACAAGAGCCCGCCGTGCGGATTAAAAGAATTCTTAACGCCAAATGGGTAGTGCTTGCTCGCATACGGCATCGACCCCGATTCAAACCAGCTATCAAAAACGTCGGGGATGCGTTCAAGTTTCTCCCCCGCCTCATCAACAACCGTAACGTCGTCTATGTAGGGACGGTGGAGGTCGAGCTCAAACTCGCGATTGTGCGGCAGTGGGACAAAAGGAAACGGACGCACTTCGGCAAAAGTAAAGTACGGGATGGCGTCAAACGCATCACGATCGCGGCGGGATAATCCCGCCCTCAGTGCCTCGAGCGTCCACGTAGGACTCCCGTGAGAAACTATGAGGATCGTTTTTCCCTGGTAGCGCTCTTCAAGTTCGTAGATAAATTCACCAACCCGATGGCGGACATCATTCTTCGTCTCCCCCCCTTCCGGGGCAGTATCGAGGAAGTCTGCGCGCTCTGGATACGCCTCGCGGTACTCCGCGACCGAACGCCCTTCAAATGCGCCTGGGTTAATTTCGCGAATACGCGAGTCTACGATGACCTGGTCCGCACTGAGCCCAAGGTTGGCTCGAACAATTTCTGCAGTCTCTCGCGTACGAAGCATTGGCGAGGTGATAATGAGGTCGACATGTTGAGACGCGAGCTTTTTTGCACTCTCTTCCACCTGCGCGCGCCCTCGCTCCGTAAGGTGGTAGAGCGTCTCTGAGCCACTGATGATTCCTTTCACGTTTGTTTCCGCTTCACCGTGGCGCATGAGGAAATAGGTATTGCCGCTTTTTTTTGTGTGTGCCTTGAGCATTTCAAGGGAGTCAAAGAGGTGCACTTTGCCCGTTTTAGGATGCTTCCACACCGGAAACGGCGCGCCCCAGTAGCGCGGGCGAGAAATGGCCCAGTCGCGGGCATTCGCAAGCCAGTTGCCAAAACGCTTCTCGCCCACTTCGGGCGGGAGCCAGGAAATTTTTTTATTTTCATTAACAAGCTGATCTCGTATTTTTGAAACTTCAACGAACCACGAGGTAGTCGCGTAATTCAAAAGTGGAGTTTCGCAGCGCCAACAATGGGGGTAGCTGTGTGTAATTTTTTCTTTTTTAAACAGCGTACCGTGGTGTGCAAGGTACTTAATAATTTCAATGTCACTTACCTGGTGATCATCTTTTGGTTTTGCCTGTTTACCATCAAAATCTGGATTGAAATTGAACGTACCATCTTTATCGACGTGATGATTTACGCGAATATTATTTTTTTGTGCAAGCTCTAAATCGTCAGCACCAAATGCAGGGGCAATATGCACCACGCCAGTTCCATCTTCTGTGGTTACAAAATCGGCGCCATACACTTTCCAAGCCGTGGAGTACATCTCTTCAAACGCACCTTCTCTATGCTTGAACCAATGGTCAAAAGGTGGCACGTATCGCTTCCCAACAAGTGCGCTCCCGATTACCTCTTTCTCAATGACTGGATTTTCAAAAAAATTGGTGACACGCTCTTTTGCTACATAAAATAATCCCTCTCCTGTACGAACCCCAGCATATGTCGCCCCAGTGTTCACTGCCGCAGCCATGTTGCCAGGCAGAGTCCACGGCGTCGTCGTCCACGCGAGGAGGTACGTCCCTGGCTCGTCGATGAGTTCGAGCTTCACCGTCACCGCTAAGTCGACAATGTCTTTGTAGCCCAGCGCCACCTCAAAGTTTGAGAGAGTGGTGCCACAGCGCGGACACAGCTGCATAGCTTTAAACCCCTCGTACACGAGCCCCTTCTTGTAGAGCGAGACAAACGCCCACCACACGCTCTCTGTATACGAAGCATCCATGGTCCGGTAGTCGTCTTCCATGTCTACCCACCTTCCAAAGCGAGGCACAGTCTTCTTCCATTCATCAGCGTAGCGGAGAACCGAGTTTTTCGCCGCGATGTTGAATGTTTCAACGCCCAGCGCTTCGATATCTTTTTTGTTATTGAGCCCAAGCTCTTTTTCAATCAGGTTCTCGATTGGTAGGCCGTGGCAATCCCACCCCCACCGTCGCAGTACGCGAAACCCGCGCATGGTCTTGTAGCGCGGGAGCACGTCTTTAATGGTCCCCGCAAGGAGATGGCCATAGTGCGGAAGCCCTGTCGCAAACGGGGGGCCGTCGTAAAAATTAAATTCACCCTTGGGGGCATGCTTTTCGAGCGTTTTTTTGAATGTGCTGTGCTCCTTCCAGAAAGCGAGAACCTCCTCTTCCCGTTTCGCGACGTCGGTTTTTAGTGAATCATTCATGAAACTTTTTTATAGTACCACCGAACGAAACACTGCTAAAGGAGCGGCGAAACGCTTCACGCGCGAACTCTACTTCTACACTTCAGGAGTCGCGTTCGTCCACCGTCATAATATGATCATCGGGCAGGCCGAATACTATCGGACCAATGTGGGCGTTGAGCGCAAAGAAATAATCAAAGAGATCACTTCGTTTTCCGTGCGGAACATCTTTAAATTGGCTAGGAATGATACGGTGCGCGACAGCGCGTTCAAGCACTTCAGAAAGCGAGAGCCCATTAAGGATCGCGAATGATTCGAGCTCGTTAAAGAGGAGGAGGTCAATGAGCACTCGCCGGCAATACTTATGAAGAAACTGGAGTTCCTCCTTACCGCGCTTCTTGTTCAAGAAAACGCGACGCATACGTAGCACGTAGTCGAACATTTTTTGCTTCAATGATCGCCGATATGCCGGGCGAGAAATACGAGTGAGGAGGTCGGCAAACGGATTCCCACCGATGAGCGAGACACCTCCCGCGAGGTACTCGATAGCGAAGGTTCCACTGTTGATGTCGCGAAAAAAGACCGGATTGGCAAGTTCGCGAGCGTAGTAAAATCGAACATCCAGCTCAGTGAAACATGCATTGAGTGCGTGCTTAAGCTCGCCGAGGTCGAGGTCGTCTCGTTTAAGCACGACACACATGTCGGTGTCGCGCGTATATCCTCTTCCGTTTACTGAGGAGCCGTACACGATGACGCTCAAATCAGCATCGCTAAAGTGCGTGCGAAGGTGTTTTTGAAAACAGCGAATCTGCTTATCTGGCGAACGAAGCATTAAGACTTATTAATAGCAAAGATTCGAATATCTTTCATCTCTCCGTTGTGATATTCATACTTTGGAAGAAGCGCCTCCTCTTTGAATCCTGCATTTTCCAGCGTCTTTGCAGAAGCCTCATTTCCAGCCAACACCCGTGCGATTATCTTCTCGATCTCCGTCTTTTCAAGCATGTCATGAACCATGGCGCGAAGCGCTTCTGCCATGAGACCTTGGCCGCGGTACTGCCTGCCGAGCCAAGAGCCAATCTCAGCCCGGCGGTGCGAGCGAACGTACTCAACCATCGAAACCACTCCCATCGCCTCTCCCGTTGCGCGATCAGTCAACACAAAGAAGTAGGGGCTCCCGGCGTGCTTCTCAACCCACGTTCGGGCATCGTCTTCGGTATAGTACTCAGGAATATGTGTGTAGAGATGCAGGTCACCGCTTGAAGTTACGAGTCGATAGATATCAGCAGCGTGAGCCGTGGTGAGTGGCTTCAAAATGAGGCGAGGAGTCTCTAGTGACGTCAACCCTTCTGGGGTTTTGGCCGATTCGAGTGTAGTAAACATTATATTCATTATAACATATAAAAATAGAAAGGTAAAGTGTCTGTGGGCTCCCTGGCACACCACACCCTCCCGTGCGTGCTACATTCAATCCATGATCGCAACCCTGTGGATGACGCCGAGGAGCGAAGCGCCGGTCGGCTACTGGCTCACTCCCGTGTGCGCAGACATTCTTGCGAAACAGCGAGGAGAAGAGATGACCTTCTTTCTTGGCACGTTGGGACTCGCGGAGATAAGCGATGAGACTATTGCACGAATCCGCCAGCAGACCGCAGCTCTCGGAATAGGCGGATCTATTGCGCTCGATCGCGAACACTTTAGGCACCTTGCCAACGCAGCGGCTGCCACCTTACAGGCAGCAGACAGCGAAGGCCGCTTTGCGGAGCGTTCAATCCCATCGTACGTGTGCCCCTGCGGAGCGCTTGAGGTCCCTGTTGGAGCAGTAGAATTTCTTAAAGGAAAAACTTTTTTTGTTGATGCATCCGGCGTGCACTGTAAACGATGCGGCAATATTGCTCATCAAAAGAGCGTAACCAAATATTTTCTTCTTTTCAAAGATTCAACGGTGCAATTTTTTAAGCGCACCGTTGATGTGGTTCCGTCCTTCTACAAAAAAGAAATAGACAATCTCCTTGAGCACATTCGCACCGAAGGGGTGCCTGTTTCAAAGAGTCGCGATACGGGGGCTGTGTACCGAAACATCTCAGTAGACATCGAATTCGTTTTGGCACATACCGGGACTCTGTTGCACGAACACACCACGCTAGTGGCAACTAACCACGTCCTGCGACAGCTAATTCTAACAAGTCTCGTTGATATTGAGAACGGGACGCGCACCATACACCAACTTCTCGTCCTTCCGTACCTGATCCACCCAGGCAGCAAAGAAAAGTGGAGCCTTGATACGCTCTTTACCAGCGGACACGATGCTCGAACCATACGCTTTATGCTTGCCTCATCTCTCCGGTGGGATCAAAAGGACACCCCCCTGGAGGATGGAGTTGTACGGAGTGACTACTTGCGACTTTCAAAGTTTTTCCAGCTCATCAACGCAAATCAACCGGCCCGTTGCCCGACCCTGGAAGAAATAGTGACGCGCATCAACCACCACGAGTGCTTCCGGGGTCTCGATGAGGTGTTTAAGCAGCGAGGCTTTGATTACAGCACTCTCTACGGAATTTAACTTACATCTTCTCTGGAGCCTCGATCCCAAGAAGCCAGAGGCCGTTCTTCATGGTGGTGGTAAAGGCACGGACGAGCATCAGGTAGTACGCCTCGTGCGGGTTTCCGATAATTTTCTCACTCGCATACCAGCTGTTAAATGCGCTTGCGAGCTCCGTGAGGTACGTGGTGACAAAGTGCGGTTCAAACTCGCGTGCAGCGCGCTCGACAACGGCTGGGAAACGCACTAACAGTCGCTCGAGCGACGATACACTCTCAGGCGGCACGACATCGATGCCTGCAGCTGTCGCTTTTTCTAGCACGCTCTTTGCACGAACGTACGAGTACTGCAGGTACGGCCCCGAATCGCCTTCAATAGAGAGCGCTTGGTCGACATCGAACACGACATCGCTTCCCGGCTTCGCACGCAAAATTGCATATTTTACTGCGGCAACCCCAACCATTTCGGCAACGACTTCGTCGGGGTTTCGTTCACTCACGCGCTGTATCGCGTTTTCAATGAGCGCTTCTGCGGTAACGACATTTCCCTTCCGAGACGACATCTTGCCTTCGGGGAGGCGGAGAAACCCGTGCGGAATGTGGTGAGTCTTTTCTGCCAGCTCCGGTGCAATTTCTTCGAGCGCCGCTTTGACGACTTTAAAATGCCCCACCTGCTCGGATGCGGTCAAAATATAGGAGGCATCGCAGGGGAACTCCTGCTCTTTCAAAAAAGCGAGCCCGAGTTCTTTTGCCTCGTAGGTCGGCGTGCCGCGCGACGTGACGAACACCAGTGTGTGGAGCCCTTTCTTTTCTCCTGGATAAATGACGGCTCCGTCGCTTTTTTCAAACACTCCTTTCGCAAGTCCCTCCTCAACTTTCGAAAGACCAAGCTCTGCCGTTTCGCTCTCGAAAAAGAACCGGTCGAAGTGCGTACCAAGCTTCCTGTAGAGCCCCTTAAAGGCGGCGACCGAAACCTCTTTTCCAGCGCTCCACAGCTCCATGAGTTTCGCGTCGTCTTTTTTATAAATTGCAACGTTAAGCTCATCAATCTCTTTTTTTGCCTCTTCACTCTCTTCGTACTGCGCGGAGCCGTATGAGTACGCGGTACCGATTTTTTCAGCGGTAAGTTCGCCCTCAGCAGGGAGCGTGCGGAGCCCCCAGAGCGCCTTCGCGACGTGCGGTCCAACGTCGCCACCGTAGGAATCCCGAACGGTGGATGCTCCAGAAAACTCGATGAGACGCGAAACCGACTCGCCAATAACGGTCGACATGAGGTGCCCGATGTGCATTTCCTTAAACGGGTTTGGACACGAGTACTCAACGACAACAGCCTTTCCTTTGAAGTAGCCACCCTTCCCCCACTCCTCGTCTACCGTTTGAAGGATGCGCGAAACATACTCACGTGAGAGCGTGAAGTTGATGAATCCGGGACCGGCGATTGTCACCTTTGAAACACCCTCAATGTCACCGAGCTTGGTGACAATCTTTTCCGCAAGCGTGCGCGGAGGAACACCCACCGCTTTAGCGGCCGCTAAAGCGGTGGGTGTCGCAAAGTCCCCGTGCGAAAGATCCGCCGGGAATTCAACCACCGGCTCTGCATCTTGAACATCGAGCGCGCCGAGCGCTTCTTTGATTTTTTTCTTTAACAGTTCCTCCATTAGCTCCGGAGTAAGTGTACTACAGAGGCAGATGTGCCTTCAAAAAACCCAAGGCTGAAGGTTCGGGCCAATTCTGGGTCAAAGTATTTGCAACTAAAGATATCGATGAACGCACGGTTCTCTGTTTCATCGAAGTGGAGTGTGATTGATGAGGTTTCAATAAACTGGAACCCCGAGTACCCCTCGAGCGCGCCTTCAGCAAAACGCTCCACGAGCGTGGGTCCATGTTTGATCATGCCGATTTTTTCACAGAGCTCGGTGACGTACTCTTTTATTTTCTCGGGAGCCTTTATGTACTCAGCGTTGCACCCGTACACATTCACCGAGGCAACGATGCCCCAACATTCTTGAGAGTCATATTCGGTTTCAAGCGGACTTTTTCCCACCACAGCCTGTGTCATTTCATTCGGTAATTATTTAGTATACGCACAGAGTACGGCGTGTAGCGATTTTGTATATAAAAAACAGACCCTTCGGCCTGTTGAAAACTTTTAGACAAACTCGCCCGGAATGGGGAATGTTGCGGCGAGGGTTTTGATTTCGCTATGAACGCGCGATTTGAGCGCCTCATCGTCTTTGTTTCTCAAGACTTCTATCATTAACTCCGCCACCTGCGCGCACTCTGCTTCTTTAAATCCACGCGTCGTAATGGCTGGGGTGCCGAATCGGATGCCAGAGGGGTCGAGAGGCTTCCGTGGGTCATCCGCAATAACATTCTTGTTGAGTGTAATACCCACCTCGTCCAACGCATGCTCTGCCTCCGCACCAGTGACACCCAAACTTCCGAAGACGTCCGCCAAAATAAGGTGGTTCGAGGTTCCCCCACCCAACATGCGAATGTTTTCGCGGGCGAACACTACTTCCATTGCCTTCGCGTTTTTCAAAATTTGTTTTGCGTATTTTTCAAAGGCAGGCGTCAGTGCTTCGCCAAACGCAACGGCTTTCGCCGCAACGACGTTCATGTGTGGCCCTCCCTGGAGCCCAGGGAACACCGCCTTATCAATTTTCTTGGCAATCTCAGCATTGTCACGAGTCAAAATCATTCCCCCCCGCGGGCCGCGGAGCGTCTTGTGCGTGGTGGTCGTCATCACATCAAACCCTGCGTCAAAAGGGTTGCGAATTGCCTTGCCAGCAATCAGGCCTGCAATGTGCGCGATGTCGAATACGGCGAGTGCCCCGACCTCGCGCGCAATAGAAACGAAGGCATCGTAGTCGAGCTCTCTCGAGTACGCTGAAAATCCTGCGAGCACAATTTTTGGCTTCTCGCGCTTTGCGACCTCGCGCATTTCATCGTAGTCAATTTCACCCGTGTCGGGATTTTTCATTTTGTACCGAACAAAGTTGTAGATTTTTGCGGGGAGCGTTACGGGGTGGCCATGCGTTAAGTGCCCACCGTGCGAGAGATCCATGCCAAGCACCGTGTCGCCCGGACTTAGAAGCGCCGCGTACAGTTCCAAGTTTGCCGGTGCCCCTGAGAGCGGTTGCACATTGGCAAAGCCGGCATTAAAAAGTTTTTTTGCGCGCTCAATCGCGAGGCGCTCCACTTCATCGGTGTACTCCTGCCCTCCGTAGTAGCGAGCACCCGGGTACCCTTCGGAGTACTTATTGGTCATCACGCTTCCGAGCGCCTCTCGAACTGCGCGAGACACGTAGTTTTCGGAAGGGATCAGCTCAAGCCCTTCAGCTTGTCGCTTCTCTTCGCCCGCAATTGCATTGAATACTGGTTTATCCATGCTTATTCATGAGTGAGTACTGAAAGAATAACGCGCTTTACCCCGTCACGCACCTCCTGCTGCCCCTGGTCAGCATCAATCACCGTGTGGGGTCGCGCGGCGAGGTAGCGGCGAATGCCGTCCGCAACGCTCCGATGGAACGCAACGCTCTTTTCATCAAACACGTTGAGCGCCTCGCCAGAGTTTGCTCGGCGAGCAAGTCCAACCTCAGGGGTGACATCAAGGAAGATGGTGTGGGCAGGTTCGATGTCACCCTTCACCAAGGTGTCAGTTGCGAGAAAGAACTCTTCGTAGGCACTCCCCGCCCCCGCGACAATTTGATAGGCGAAGGTTGAGGCAGAAAACCGGTCGCACACAACGTGCTTCCCCGAGGCAAGCGCAGGCGCAATTTTTTTCAGAACGTGCTCTCGGCGCACTGCCTCAAAGAGGAGGAGCTGCGTCAAAACATCGAGTGGGTCGCCACGTTTCTTGAGGATGAGCTCTCGAATTTCCTCAGCGTTCTCGGTACCGCCCGGCTCTCGGGTAAACACGATGTTCTCCTCGCCAAGTTCAGTTTTAAGCCACGAAACCGCACTCGATTTTCCCGAGCCTTCGCCCCCCTCGATAACCACCAATTTTCCTTTCTGCATCTGGGGTACACTATACCCTGATGGAACAGCAGTACCTCGACCTATTGAAAACAATCCTCGACACCGGGTCCGACCGGAGCGACCGAACAGGGGTTGGCACTCGCGCACTCTTTGGACTCCAGATGCGCTTCAACCTCGAGGAAGGGTTTCCTGCGGTAACCACCAAAAAGCTTGCCTTCAAAGCGGTAAAGAGTGAACTCTTGTGGTTCTTGGAAGGCTCGAACGACGACAACCGCCTCAAAGAACTCAATGGGAGCGACAAGACCATTTGGACGGCAAACGCCGAGGCGCCGTACTGGAAACCAAAAGCAGCGTTTCCGGGCGACCTGGGTCGTGTCTATGGGGTCCAGTGGCGCGCGTGGAAAAAACCAAACAGAGGCACGGTGGATCAAATTGCGGAGGTTATTGAAAAAATCAAAACTAATCCGACCGACCGACGCATGATTGTGACCGCCTGGAACCCAGGGGAACTTTCTGAGATGGCACTTCCTCCGTGTCACATGTTCTTTCAATTTTTTGTGGCTGACGGAAAGCTTTCGCTCTACATGCACCAGCGAAGCTGCGACATGTTCCTCGGCGTTCCGTTCAACATTGCATCCTACTCTCTCCTCCTTCACATGGTGGCGCAGGTGACCAATTTAAAACCGGGAGAGTTTATTCACTCGCTCGGAGATGCGCACATCTATCACAACCACGTTGAGGCTGTGAAAGAGCAGCTCTCACGCGCCCCCCTCCCGCCTCCGACCCTCTGGCTCAACCCTGAAGTGAAAACTATAGACAACTTCACCATGGACGACATCCGCCTTGAGGGCTACGAATCCCACCCCCCAATTAAAGCTGAAATGGCGGTGTAAGGTTGGTACAATACACCCCTATGGCACTCTCTGATAAACGCATCTTGGAAGAACTAAAAAAGGGCACGGTGGTGATCCAGCCGTTTGAGCGCGAGAACCTGGCGACCTCAAGCTACGACGTAACCTTGGGCGAGTGGTACTACCGCGAACAGCCGCCGTCTGAACATAAAAAGGTGTTCAACCTGTACAGCAAAACCGATACTGAAAAGGTGTGGGGCACCGAACCCCAGAAGGCAAAAACTGCGAAAGAGTCGCTCACAAACTTCAACTTTACCTACGACGGCATCCGCCCCGACGACAAGGTAATTCTTTTAGAGCCTGGCGAAACCATCCTTGCCCACACCCAGGAATTCATTGGAGGCCGCACCACTGTCACCACCATGATGAAGGCGCGCTCAAGCTTGGGCCGCAACTTCATCAACGTGTGCAAGTGCGCCGGATGGGGCGACGTGGGGTACATCAACCGCTGGACGATGGAAATTCAAAACAGCTCGCAGCACTACATCATTCCTCTGGTAGTCGGGCGAAGAATTGCACAAATTATTTTCTACGAAACTGGACCTATTCTGGCGAAAGATTACACGCAGACCGGCAAGTACCAGACGACTACCGACGTCGCGAAACTTAAGAAGGAGTGGCGTCCCGACATGATGCTCCCCAGACTGTGGAGTGACCGGGACATAAAAAAGAAGCAGCCGTGGCACAAAAAAGCGAAGTAGTAGCAATCGCCGCTATCGGGAAAAACCGCGAGCTTGGCAAAGGTCCCAACCTTATCTGGCGGCTTTCTCAAGACCTGAAGCGCTTCAAGGCGCTCACGCTAGGCTCCCCCATCATCATGGGGCGCAAAACCTTTGAATCAATCGGCAAAGCGCTCCCGGGCCGCATCAATATCGTAGTAACGCGCGATACCACGTTTTCTTGCGAACAGTGTGTCGTCGTTCACTCTGTTGAACAGGCTCTCGCAACCGCACACGGCACGGGCGCAGAAAAAATATTCGTCATCGGCGGAGGCGAAATCTACCGCGCCCTCCTTCCCTTCACTGACACCCTCGAACTCACCCTCATTGATGCAGAAGAACCTACTGTCGATATCTTCTTCCCTGAGTATGAAAACGATTTTAGAGAAACGTCACGCTCGGAGTTTCAAGAAGAGAATGGTATTCGCTACACGTGGGCGACATTTGAGCGCATATGAAAAAATCCCGGGACTAGTCCCGGGATTTTGTGAGGTGTTGTCTACTTAACGTCGATCCCCATCGAGCGGGCAGTGCCTTCCATGATCTTCATGGCCTGATCCACATCCTTCGTGTTGAGGTCCGGCATCTTGAGTTCTGCGGCTTCTTTAATCTGAGCCTTGGTCAAGGTTCCCGCCTTCACTGATGGCGTCTTGCCTGAACCCTTGTCCTTACCGAGGAGCTTGAGGAGAATACGCGACGCAGGCGGCTGCTTCAAAATGAAGGTGAATGAGCGGTCCTCGTAGACCGTAATCACGGCAGGAATAATGTTCCCGCGCATTGCCTGGGTTGCCTGGTTGAACTGGTTGATAAACTCGCCGATGTTAATGCCGGCTGGGCCAAGAACCGTTCCCAGTGGTGGCGCAGGAGTTGCCGCCCCAGCCTGAGCCTGGATTTTGATGACCTTCGTTACTTTTTTGCCTTTTGGTGCTGCCATAGAGTTATCTTCGGTATCCTACCTAAATTTTCCTCACTTGTAAAAAGTCGAGCTCAACCGGAGTCTCGCGTCCGAACATGGACACCAGAACCTTAATCTTGCCCTTATCTTCGTCGATTTCCCCAATACGACCCTCGAGATCTTTGAAGGGGCCGTCGGTAACGACAACCGGCTCGCCAACCGTGAAGTCGATGGTGTGCTTCGCGGTGTCGGTCTTCATGCGATTGAAGAGCTGGTCGAGCTCAGCTGGCGAAAGAGGGACTGGTGTAGTGCCCGCGCCCACGAACCCGGTCACCCGAGGGGTGTTGCGAACCACGAACCAGCTCTCATCATCCACGATCATGTCAACCAAGATGTAGCCTGGGTACACCTTCTCTTCAACAGTTTGGCGCTTGCCGCCCGTGACTTTGATTTTCTTTTCTGTAGGAATAACCACGTCAAAAATTTTGTGCTGCATCCCCAACGAATCAATGCGCTGCTTGAGGTTACGCTGAACAGCGTTTTCATACCCTGAGTAGGTGTGTACTGCGTACCACCCCCGCTCACCTTGCTGTGCTTGTTTTGCCATACGTACCCTTATATATTAGAAGCGACGAATAACCTCCTCGATGCCGAACGTGAACACAAAGTCGAGACCGCCCAAGAGTGCCGCCACAGCGAGCGAGATCAGAACTACGAGAAACGTATACCCAACTGCCTGTGACGTTTTAGGCCACTTAATGTGGGTGAGCTCTGCGCGCACATCCGAGAGGTACTGGAGAAATGCCTTCATAGAGTTTGGTATTTAAAAAGGCCCTGCCCGGGCCTTCTTAAAGAGTAGCGCATTACTGCGCGCCGGTCAACCTAGCGGATTTCGTAGGAAACCGAGACCATGACCTGGATTTCGTTTTCGCCGACAGGAAGTTCGGGTGCGACAGACGATACCGCAGCATCAGCGCCACCAAATCCCTTCTCGTAGTACGGATAGAATCCTCCCGAGTTCTCCCAGAAACCGGTCACACGGACGATGCGAACGTTCAGATCCTTCGCAAGATCCTTCGCCTTGCCACGCGCCTGCTCGATAGCCTTCTCGCGCGCCTCTGCCTTGAGCGCCTCAGGATCGTCAATGATGAAGACTGGCCCCGAGAGGTTTTCAATACCCGCTTCCCCGAGCGCGCTGAGGAGCGCGCCAACCTTTTCGGTATCGCGCACTTTCACTTCAATTGACTGCGATGCGGTGTAGCCGATAACAGCCTGCTCGTAGTCAGGACAGAATCCGTCAAAACACGGGCGTGGGTACGAGTACTTAGGCGACACGTAGTAGTACGTAGTTTTAATGTCACGCTCTTCAATGCCGAGCTCGTTTTTCAAAAGTTCGAGTGCGGCATTAATTTTTTCCGCAGCAGCACTCTGAGCTTCTGTTGCCGAATCTGCTTCTTCGTTCACACTAAAGGTGACCTGGGCAATGTCAGGGATAGCGGTAACTTTCCCAATACCTTCAACCGTGATGACGTTGCCGTAGGCGGCGCGCGGCTCAAAGAGACCCTTCAGGGCTCCGAGCGCCTGGAGGCCAACCAAGGCAGCAGCGGCAATGAGGAAGACAGCGACGAGCTTCTCGACGCGAGGACTTTCTAATAGTTTATGTTCGTTCATAGAATATGAAGTAAATGGTTACTGATATATGGTACCACCGCACCTCGGGTGTCAGTGTCTGTGAACAGAGACGGACTCGTCCCCCTGATTCTTACCATTCTCGAATCGCCCCGTAACGACTCCAAGCCAGGTTGAAAGCGGGAGGGCAAGCGCAAGAGCAATGCCGCCTACGGCAGCACGCACCACCTCGACAGCCATGACGTCGCTGTTAATCAGGTTGAGCGGCGAACTGGGTGACAAAGAAAACAGCAAGAGAAGTGGAAGGGCTCCGCCGGCGTAGGCTAACACCAACGTATTGATGACTGCGCCTAAGTGATCGCGTCCAACCGCCATCGCTTTCCCGTAGAGCTCACGTGGCGAGAGGAGTGGGTTGGCAGAGCGGAGCGCTGCAACGGTTGCCACCTGGGTAATGGTGAGGTCGTCAATAATGCCGAGAACGCCGATAATGATTGCGCCGAGGAGAATCCCCTCCATGTTGAGAGTGCCCCCTGTCGCGAGGTTTAAAATTGCAGACTCGTCACTCGCAAACCCCGCTAGGCGGGCCGCAGAAACAAAGAGCTCACCAAGAACAAGTGCACACAAAACGGTGATAGCGCTCGCAACAAACGCGGCGCGGGTGGTTCGAGTAACGCCGTGGGTAATCGCCATCGCAAGCCCAAGAATGCCGAGCGATGTTGCGAGTGACACGATAAGCGGCGACGTCCCTGAAGCAAGGAGCGGGAGAAGCACAAACACGATAGCTGCAATAGAAACAGCGAGCGAGACGAGCGACCGCACACCGGTGGCGCGACCCACAAGCGCAACTGCCGCTACAAAAATACCAACCGCGAGGGCGAGCACGCCGCGCCGGTCAGGGTCGCGCACGCTGTACACGCGCACTCCGTCGGACTCTAGGTACGTTCCGAAGAAGTAGTCCCCCGCACGAAGCGGCACGCGATCGTTTTCAAAAAAAATCTCTTCGCCGGCGTCAGTGCGCGCCCGAAGCTGTTGCACCACAAACGAGGCACCTGTGCCCGGCAGCTCCACTCGCTCCTCAGAGAGGACGTGAGTTACCTGGGCGCGGAAGGTGAAGTCTTCTGCAGCAGCAGCCCCCAGGGGAGTAGCCACCAAAACAAGCGCGGCAAGGCCAACCATCGCAAACCTTACAGTAACCATACTACGTCGAGCATAGCATCGCTTGACGAAAATCGTAATTGCAATATAGTTGCATTTACATGTTCCAGGAAAAACTCGACTATGATCACCCCTCGGGCGACTCACTGTGGGAACAAATGTGGGCAATCCTCACAGACCCACCACACCTTGCAAGTGAGGCTGTGTTTGAAATTCTTTCTTATTCCACCAAAGCGGCGGTGCTCGCTCTTTTCTTTGCTGCAATGGGGTATCTCGGATGGAGAAGTAGGGGTGATAAAAAGGTGGAGGAACTTGAGCGCCGAATCGACGAGCTCGAACGTCGGACTGCGTAATACCTGTAGGAGTATAGTGCGCGTATGAAACCTCATGAACCACGCTCCCTTCTCGAACAAGCCGGGTTACGTATTACTGAGCCGCGACTACGCCTCGTGTCACTTCTCAGATTAGAGACGCGCCCACGCCCCGCAACCTACCTTGCCAAAAAACTCAAAAACGCAGTCGATGCGGTAACAGTGTACCGGGCACTCGAGTCTCTCCTCAAGGCCGGTTTGGTGGCGCGTACTGACTTCCACCACGGTCACAGCGAGTACGAACTCGTGGCCGACAGACCGCACCACCACCACCTGGTGTGCACGGCCTGCGGACTCGTAGAGGACGTGACATCCTGCAACGAGAGGATCCTCGAGCGCTCGGCGCTTGCACATTCAAAACACTTCACGGCAGTCCGCGCGCACGCGCTTGAGTTTTTTGGCCGGTGCACGCAGTGCTCCTAAACCCCTGCTACTATGGTTCCTATGGATACTGCTCTTGCCTACGGAATACTCGCTGCATTTGCGGTGAGCTTGGTGTCGCTCGCCGGCATCGCCACCCTTTCGATTAACGAGCGCTGGTTGAAGCAGAGCATGAATGCGTTGATTGGACTCGCCGCCGGAGCGCTCCTAGGGGACGCATTCATTCACCTTATTCCTGAAACATTCGAGGCAGGTGTTGAAGGTCCGGTATTCGCACTCTCGATTCTTGGCGGCATCTTGGTGTTCTTGGTTATTGAACGTTACCTCCACTGGTACAACCGTAGCAATGCTCACCGCGCCTGCCCACCTGGCGAAGTGTGTGTTGCTGATACTACCAAGCCGCTCGGGGCGCTGGTTATTTTCGGCGACGGCGTACACAACTTTGTCGACGGAGCGGTGATTGCTGCAAGCTTCATGGTCTCGGTGCCATTGGGAATAACCACCACCATTGCCGTGTTCCTGCATGAAATTCCACAGGAGATTAGTGACTTTGCCCTTCTCCTCCACGCAGGCTTTACGCGAGCGCGGGCCCTCCTCTGGAACTTTATGTCTGGTATCCTCTCGGTCTTGGGTGCCTTTACGTTCTTTTTTATTGGCGACGTTATTGAAAATATCGAGCCTATTGCAGCGGCGTTCACCGCCGGTGGGTTCATTTACATTGCTGCCGCAAACCTCGTTCCCGAACTGCAAAAAACAGAGCATCCAGGACGAGCTGCCATTGAGTTTCTCGCCGTACTCATTGGCATTGGTCTGATGTTTGCACTTCTAGCGCTCGAGTAGCGCCCCTACCCGTAAAGGTGTCTCTGCACGAACGGAATGAGCGCTGAAATTGCCGCGTGTCGGTAGAGATCTCTACGGGTTATGACGTCGCGAGTCAGGAGTCCTATCGATCCATTTTTTTGCTTGCTGTTGCTATCGCCAAACACAATGTCATCAGCATCACCCAACTCCTTCCCCTCCTCAACGATGAGTCGACGAATTTCGGGTGGCACGATAAACGCAGCCGAGCGACCCTTGCCTCGCACCCCCTCTTTCGACTCAACAACAATCCACGCAAAGGTGTGGAGTTCGCCATCAACATCTTCTACCCCTCCCTCAATACCGACGTAGAAATCAGCTCCCGGTAGAAGCTCCTGCGCGTGGCGGGCGCGGTTGAGCGCCCCGGTCAGAGTTTCTTTGTCCGAGAGGGGCTGGTCCGAAACACCAGAGACTGCTTTCACCCCCTCACATTCACAGGGTGCATCGGGAAACATGGCCCGAAACGCGCTCTGCGCGCTCTCGATTTTTACCGGGTTCGTTGAGGCGACGACAACGCGCATACACTACGCGCGACCCTTCCGTACATTTCTAGAGCCTCGATTTTTCTGCATGTTTCCCATGCGTGGAGCAACCCTAAGCGGTCCACCATTTCGATTTCCAAACTCCTGCATTCCTGGTCGTTTCTTCATAAGGCGCATTATACGGCATTGCCGTGCTCGGCAGCTTCCGCGGCAAGTGCCTCTTCCTTGGTGGAATGGACGGTACCGGCAGGGTGCTGTGCTGGCGCATAAATGCTGTAAAGCTTGAGGGCCTCAGTTGACGAGGTGTTAACGACGTTGTGCGACGCACCCTTAGGAATAACGAGCGCGCTTCCATCAGAGAGTGGGGATTCCTCGCCATTAACCACCGCGTGTCCCTCCCCTGCCTCGATACGAATAAATTGGTCGAGGTCGTGCGTTTCAAGCCCGATGTCCTGCCCTGGCGGAATGCTCATGAGTACCAACTGAAACCGAGGGTCGGTGTAGAGCACCTTACGAAAGTGCTCATTTTTTAGAGTCTCGTCTTCTATGTTTTTGAGATAGTACATACTCTGTCACTCTACCAGACATATCAGGAAGCGAGTGCCTATGAAAAAACCGCGCGTGGAGCCGATTCCGACGAGCGGAGCGGCTCGGTGCGCGCCATGCTTGGCTCCTGGAGTGGGAATGATCGATAGAGTGACCACGGGCTCTCGGCCGATTCTTTTTTCAAAATCGCGAGCGAGTCGAGCGAACTCTCGAAGCGTGGACGCTCCTCTCGCACATGCCGCCACACGCGGCGAAACTTTTTGTACGTCATGAATCGGGCTACGCTCGCGTGGAGCTTGTTACCCTCAAGGGGAGCTCGCTGCATCCACGGCAATTCGTTTATGTAGTTAACTGTCTCGCGCACCACCTCAACCGCGCGCTGGCTCTTCGTCACATCGAGGTACACCGTTTTGAAACCAAACCGGCCAAACCCTTCGAAGGTCAGTGGGGCGGCGCTACGCGTTGATGCGAGTTCTTCGAGCCGCGCCTCAACCTGCGCAAGTTCGAACGGGTTTGCGTGAAAAGGGATTTTAACCGTGAGGTGGCTCTGCACCTTTTTGTGGAGCGGCGCTACGTGGAAGCGCTCAGAAAGTGTTTGGGTGAGCGAGCGGTGGTACTCAGCGACATCTCCGGTAAGAAGATGAGCTATGAAGTACTTCATCTGCCCTCACTATACGTCAGGCGCGTCGCGACGGTCCGTACTTATCCTCAGCGAGGCGAGGCCATGCTCCTGGCGAATAAAGTGCCAGATGAGGTAGGCAACCCAGAGGATTGCCTGGAGCAAAAAGGCGAGCCCTGTGGCTTTCCAAAATGAGTGCGTGGTCGCCCAGAAGAACAGATTAGTGATGACGAGTGCAATCACCCTCCATTCAAGGGATGCATACAGTGAGTGGAGTAATTTTTCTCTCATACCGAAGCTTACTTCCTACCCTACACCCTTCGGGAGCATTTCCGCTGTGGATATGCACTAGTCGTCGACAACCACCTGTTCCGTTGAAACTGGCGCTACAACTCTGGTGACGGTGAGATAGGCGCGGCCGATAATTTGTCCCCTCGTCGTTTCAACAGACACTCGCCACTCGCCAGGGAGCGGGTCTTCCGTTGCTGAGAAGCCCCGGTACCCTTCGCTCCGGCCTCCTGAAATCGGAAACTGCGTTACGTGCTCTGTTCGCCACGGCTCAGCGCTCGAGGCGCGGTACTGCCACCGATGCACAATGTTGGTATCGATACGCGCCGGAGCAAACACGGCAGTAAAAATGTAGGCGTCCTCTCCGCCTGCCAGCCTAAGCTCGGTGCCAAAGAGGTCAAAGAAACGCTCGAGAAACGACCGCTCTTCGTCAGTCACAACGTAGGTGTCCCCCACTCGCTCTACCGCGTGATAAAACTCGGCGCTTTTGAGGGCAAGCGGGATGGGCGGAATGAGATTGGTGAAGTAGAGCGTAGTAACCACCACGAGCACCGCCACGGCACTTTGGTTTATAGCATGGCGATTTTTCATAAACGCCTCTTTCGCCGCGAAGCGGAGCGCGAAGCGAAAGAGCTGGAACACCACGGATGCTAAGACGAGCGAGACGAGGAACGTTGCGGCGCTAATGGAGCCTGCAAACATTGGAAACGCGAGCGCTGAAAAGAGGAGGAGGTTCAAAAACAAGAGCGAGGTGGTAAACGGGAGGCGGCGTTTTTGGGTGTGGAGCGTCTCGTTGCCGATGATGGCAATCGCGAGGAGGGTGAAGAAAGGCCAACTCGCAGCCAGCGACCCACTCGCGGAGTAGAGAATCAAAAATGCAGAGAGAAGGTTTCCGAGCGAGTACTGCTGCGCAATGGGGACCCACATCTTCACGGTACGGGTGAACGCGGTACTGCCCCGGATGGGGAGCGCGAGAATGACGGTTGATACCGCAACAATGAACAGGTGCACCGCGAGCAGCATCTGCGCGTACACGAGGTTCAGTGTCCTGAAGGTAATGATATCGACGAAGAAGCCGACCACCAGAGCGATGGTGGGAAGGCGGTGCCGATTCTCTTTGAGAAATGTTGTGAGCGCGTTCATCGCTCTCCTGACTATAGCGCACCGTGCGACGTTGATTTGCAAAAGGCTCAAAAACACATAGAATACGAGTCACGCGCAGGTGGCGAAATTGGTAGACGCACTACCTTGAGGTGGTAGCTCTCGCAAGGGAATGGAGGTTCGAGTCCTCTCCTGCGCACAGCGGACAGGGCTTCTGCCCTGCGGCAGAAGCTCTGCCGCAGTGCGAGGCGCAGGAATGCGCGAGTTTGAGCGAAGTGAAAGGCGCTCGGTCCGAGCCGGGGTCGCGAAAAATTTCCGTCAGGAAATTTATTCGTGACCACACGGGCACAATATGCTAGTCTCACTACTGTCCTGAGTCGTATGGTGGCTATGGTGTAACGGTTAACACTCGGGTCTGTGGATCCCGCAATCTGGGTTCGATTCCCAGTAGCCACCCCAAACAAAAAGCCGCGCATACGCGCGGCTTTTTCTAATCAACGCGCCGTGATTATACAGCCTCTTTTGATTCCTCAGCAGGAGCCCCTGAAGCAACCTCAGGCGCTGCTTGAGCTTCTTCGGCAACCTTTGCTGCGGCAGCAGCCTCTTCCTGGGCCTTTGCCTCAGCATCCGCCTGAGCCTTCATCTCTGCGTCGCGCTTCGCTGCCTCCTCAGCCTCACGCTCAGCACGTTCAGCAACCTCACGCTCTGATTCGGTTGCAAGCGACATGATTTTCATGTTCCGAAGCTGGCGGCGAATTTCGCGGGCAACTTTGTCGCGGATGTAGTAGAGCTTTGCGCGTCGCACTTTCGAGCGGCGAACAATTTCAATTTTATCGATAAGCGGCGAGTAGAGTGGGAAAATTTTCTCAACACCTACCCCTGAAAGGGTCGCGCGCACCGTAAAGGTTCCGCCGGCTTCGTTGCCGTGCTTGCGGGCAATAACCAAGCCCTCGAACACCTGGAGACGAGTCTTTCCCTTTTCTTGAATTTTCTGGTGTACCCGGACCGTGTCCCCGGCACGAAGCCCGAGCGATTTACGCTCTTCGCTATTTACCGGTGAAACTTTTGCCTGGTCAATCGCAACAGTCATGAGGGCAAAAGTACCACAGGAGGCCCCGTTAAGCAACGGGTGGCACTAATTCGCGCTCGGCCTGCTCAAAGTCTGAAGGGAGCGACGCCTCAAAAAGGGTGCGCGTTCCGTCGGGAAGCGTGAAGGTGAGCCGGTGGGCGTGGAGCGCAGGGCGCGCAAACCCCAACAAGCACGGCTGCCCCGAAGCGTAGAGTGGGTCGCAGACAACCGGGTTTCCGAGGTGCTTGAGGTGGACGCGGATCTGGTGAGTCCTCCCTGTATGGGGCACGAGCGTTAGAGAAGAAACTGCAGTGCCTGTTGTTCGGTCACTTCCCCGCGCGATAACGTGCCACTCGGTGAGTGCCGCGCGGTGTTTTTTCTCTTCGTGCGGACGCGCCACCCCCCAGCGCGGAGGTGTTGATCGGATACGAACAATTTCTGCTTCAATCTGCCCCTCTTCGGCGCGAGGATGGCCATACACAAATGCACGGTACTCTTTTTTTACAGAGCGCTCCTGAAATTGTTCTTTAAGGGCAACGTATGCCTCACCTGTCTTTGCAATCACCATGACGCCAGAGGTTGTGCGGTCGAGGCGGTGCACTATGCCGGGACGCGGCACCACCTCCCCCTGGGGCGACACCCACGGCTCCCCTACCTCGCGTGTGCCAGGCGCGTGGGAGAGCACCCAATCAGCGAGCGTCGGCTCGACCGTCCTCCCATCGGAGTGCACAATGAGGCCTGCAGGCTTATCGACAACGAGGAGTTCGTCGTTTTCAAATACGATAGTTGGGGCAGGGTCCATAGCCTCCACTCTACTACGCACCGAAGCGGCGTTCCCGTGAACGATACGCATCGAGCGTCGCTTCAAACTCTTCTCGCGAAAAAGCAGGCCAGTACGACGGAATGAAAAACAGCTCTGCGTAGACGCCCTGCCAGGGTAAAAAACCCGAAAGGCGCTGTTCGCCGGAGGTGCGAATAATGAGGTCTGGGTCGGGCATACCGGCCGTCCAGAGCGAGTTTGAAAATTCAACTTCCGATACGGGAGCACCGCGTGCAATCAGTCGGTTCACCGCATCGACAATTTCAGCACGCCCCCCATAGGAGAGCGCCAGGTAGAGCGTGTACTCACCAGAAGACGTTTCTGCTTCAGCGCGTTCCATCGCTTGCCTAATGTCATCTGGAAAACGGCTTCGGTCCCCCACGATGCGCAGCCGACCATTCTCTTTTTTTGCGCGCGACGATTCCTCTTCGAGTGCTTCACGCAACAGCGCGAGGAGGTACTCTACTTCTTCTCTAGGGCGGTTCCAGTTTTCCGTTGAAAACCCGTAGACAACGAGGTGTTTTATGTTCGCCTCTTTTGCCCACCCGACAACCTCTTTTAATTTTTCATAGCCAGCACGGTGTCCGTCCACGGACGAGAGCCCCCGCTCGCTCGCCCAGCGACGGTTTCCGTCCATGATGATACCGATCGTGTTAATCATGTGTACCGAATGACGAATGAGGTAAACCCTCCCCGCGGCGAAACCCACTGGTAGGCTACGTTGGTAACACGCGCCAGGAGTGGTCCCTTCTTGAGGAACTCAATAAACACCAGTAACGTTTCCTCTGTGCCTTCAGCGTACACGCGCACGCTTCCATCGGCGAGGTTCTCTACCTCGCCTACGAGGCCCAACGAGCGAGCCTTGCGACGGCTAAAGTCGCGAAACATCACCATTTGTACGCGGCCAGTAACCGACACCTCAACAGCTTTGAGCATCGTAAAACTATAACAAATAGTTTGAAAATAAATGCTGCTCTGCTATTCTAGACAAGCTGCGCGCTTAGCTCAGTTGGTAGAGCAATTCGTTTACACCGAAAAGGTCGGGGGTTCGAGTCCCTCAGCGCGCACTACGTTAGTTGAAGTTTCGAGACAAGGCGGTAAGCTTGGGGAACGGCCCCATAGTTCAATGGATAGAACAGGAGACTTCTAAGCTCTTAATCTAGGTTCGATTCCTAGTGGGGCCACACAAAACTAGTTATCGCGACGGGTCGGTCACGTCGGGAGTCGGGAAGTTTCCCGAATCAAAGTTGAGCGTGCGCGTTTCAAAGAGCGCAACGAGGTCCTCGAGTTCTTGTCGGGACACCTGTGGCACACGACTCACCTGAACCGTCTGGGTACCGATGAGGCTTCCCGAGCGGAGCCCGAAAAAGTAGTAGGTCGATGTCCCAACAAACGCAACGAGCGCTATAGCCGCAAGTGCGAGCACGGTAAGCCAATCGCGAAGCGGGTGCGGTGACGAAAATGACCTGAGCGTTGTGGCAATGGCGCGAAGAGTTTTCATGGTTTCTGCTTCACAAACGTTATGGTGATGGTGCCAAACCAACTACGCGCACCTGACTGCTCAAGAGAGCCGTTTTCAATTCGGAGCGCCGCGGGGTACGCCTCGAGCGCCGCCAAAAATGCAATGACTCGGGAGTACGTCCCCTCGACCGACACGGTAACCACAACGCGCTCGTGGTGCTCCCACGTGGTCACCTTTTCTGTCGCAACGTTTGCAATTGACGCCTCGAGCGATTCTTCGGCGGCAATCTCCTCGACAATCTCAATGGCGCGAACGACGTTGTCATCAGAAAGTACGGCGCTCTCGAGCGCCTCCGAGAGCGGCGCCACCTCTCTCATCAGAACCTCGGCACTTTGAAGAGCAAGGTCGCGCGTCGAGAGCGCTTCTGCTGCGGCGACAGCGCTCCCGATACGCTCTACCGAGCGCCCGATAGTCTGCGCAACAAAAATGTATCCGCCGAACGCAGCTGCAGCAACTATGAACGCAAGTATGAGTGGGAAGAACTGTTTCATGGTGCTTGAATGTCGTACACGCCGCGAAGCGAAAACGGGGGTCTCAGTTCCGTAACCAGCTGCGATACGGGCAGTGAAATGTCTGAAAGTGCTGACGCTGCACGAAGTGACTCGACAAACCCAAGGAGTGCGGCACGGGTAGCAGCTTCTCCTCCCAAACTAAAGGCGAGTCCTCCCTCTCCGCGCGCAAAGGAGATGCTCTGGATAGCGACTGTGTCGCCATGAACACCTTCAACGGTCTCGAAAAAGCCGACAGCAAAGGGTGTTTCGCTGTAGTCTTTGGTAATGCGCACCCGCTCGGCGAGCGAGGCGAGTTCGCGTTCAAGGTTGTCGCGCTCGCGGAGATTCAGCGCACCTGCCAAGGCGTCGCGGTACCGCTCGTACGACGTCGCCTGTTCTGTAGACGCCAAGTACGACGGGAGCAAGAACACGCCCCCCAAGAGCGCGGCACCGGCAAAGAGGTAGAGCGCAAACGTTGCGAGGGCGATGTAGTAGCGAACCCGAAGGGCGCGGCGCTTTTCTTGTGGAAGTACGTTTACCATACGCGACAGTTACACGAACGGAGTGCGAGACCAATCGTTGTTGCAAACTCAAGCGACGTGTTCTGCGCCATAGCGGGAACAGCGCGGTCGAGCGACACCGCGTTCTTCCAAACATTCCCCACCGACACGGGGAGCCCGAGAGCACGCGAGAGGTGCTCAGGGAGCCCTTTGAGGTTTGCGTTTCCACCCACGAGCACCACCGACTCGATGGGCTTATGCGGAACGCCATCATCATTCTGGCTATTCCAGTATGTGAGGTGCCGAACAATTTCGTCGCGCAAAACTGACGCGGTTGTGGCAAGCGCCTCGTAGAGCTCACGATTTTCCGGGCCCTCGAGAAACCCCTTCTCGTTTTTCATCGCACCAGCTTCTGCTTCGGAAATATTGAAGTGCTTCATGACGGCACTCGTTAGCGCATCGCCCCCCACGTCGAGTGTCGCTGTAAACGCAACCGCTCCGTGGTCGAAGATAGCGATGCGCGTTGTCTTTCTGCCGAAGTCTATCGCCATCGCCGTGTGGCGGCGGTCCTCCTCGTCCCACAGCGCACGCCCGACCGCTTGGGACTCGATTTCGAGCGACCGCAAAATAATACCTGCCCGAGCAAACACATCCTGGTACGTTTCAACGACCCGCTTTGCGTACGCCGTTACCGACACCACCGTCCCCTGCTCTGTGGTGCGCACCACCTCGAAATCAAAGGCAGTTTCTCCAGGAGGGATGGGGACGTGGCTTTCGAGCGAAAACTCAACGTTGGTTCTCAGGTCCACATCAGAGCCCGGCGGAACCAGTGTTTGGTACAGGTAAGCTTTTCGCTCGGGGAGCGACGCGTGCGCAAAGCGTATGCGCTCGCGAAGCCGCAGGCTCCGGAGCACCTCGACCACCGCGTCGGGTTTTTCAATCTCGCCATCAACCACTGCCCCCTCCGGCAATTCAGCCTGCGCGAATGAGTTGAGAAAGCACGGTCCAACGTGCGTTTTAAACGTCACCACCTTCACCGAGTTGGCACCGATGTCGATGCCCGCGCCAGGCATGGCGAGTGACTGTGGTGGCGGAAATGCGCGCCCTATGCGCGTCAAAACATCCATACGATATATTATGGCACTAAAAATGTGCGGTGAGCGCCGCATCACCATGAACAGGCGCACCTAGTGGAGCACAATGACAAGGAGTGCGAGAAGGAGAACGACAAGTGCGGTGAGTGCGACCACCCACGCGAGTTTTTGTTCCGTATTTTCAAACCATACCCACGCCTGCTTCCCAAACAGCAACACAAGCCCGACAATGATGATGAAGCGGAGCGTTCTTCCAAGGAAAAAGGCAACGGTGAAGGTGAAGAGGTCGACACGCAAGACGCCCGCAGCAGCAATGAACGGCGGATCAGGGATGAGCGTGAGCGCGGCAACGAATACAATCCAAAAAACAGTGAGGGGTTCGGCGGCGCTCGCGAGTGTCGCAAGCGATGCCTCAATGTCGAGACCTGCTACCAACGGTTGCACGAGGGTGTCGTAGAGAAACGCCGAGGCAAGGTACCCAACAACTGCGCCAAGCGTGGTTGCGACCGACGCGAGCGCGAGGAGAAACACAGCGCGCGTCCTGTTCACGAGCGCAATTGGTGCCAAGAGCGATTCGGCAGGAAATGGAATGAGGAGCGGGTTTAAAAATGACCACACAAAAACCGCAAGCGGCGCGTGGCGCGAGTGCGCGTAGGTGGAAAACTGCGCCCACAGTGCCCGAAGGCGTCCAATAACTGTTTCAAAGCGCGGCGAAGTACCCATGCGCTAGCGAACCTGGCTTCCCGGCTGAACCGCGTTAGTGGGAATCAAGAACGAAAACGACTCATTCTCGCCAACAGCAAGCAGCATTCCCGCCGACTCAAGGCCACGGAGCGTGCGTGGCTCAAGGTTAACAATAAAGAGGAGCTGTTTCCCGACGAGTGCTTCGGGTGCCGTGTACGCGGCAATGCCAGACACAATTTGCCTCACACCAATGTCAGGTCCGAAATCAACCTCGAGCCGCAAGAGCTTGTCTGCGTCGGGAATCTTTTCACAGACCCGAACCGTCCCGACTCGCAGGTCTGCCTGTTTGAACTGGTCAAGCGAAATCGTCATAAGTGTTGTGCTTAGCGAGATAGCTTTGAAGAATAATAGCAGCTGCTCCGGCATCAACTGCGCCCTCCTTTCCTGAGAGCGTGCGAGCCTCCACAGAAGAAAAAAGTTCCGGCTCAAAGTGAACGGGCACCTGGGAAGCCTCTGAAAGTTCTGCTGCGAAGCGCCGGATGTCAGCCATGATGGGATTTTCGCCTCCTACGAGTGACCGTGACTCGCCAAGGACAACTGCTACCGCTCCCTCCTTCTTTATGAACGCAACCAGGTCGGCGAGCAATGCCCGATTGTTGGGGAGCGTCATTTTGGGGAACGCGATACGCCCGGCATCGTCAGAAACCGCAACGCCGACGCGTTTCGACCCGTAGTCAACCCCAACCATCTTCATACGACGAGTATACCCTGCCATTGTGCTAGGATAGAGACATGTTCGAACTGCTCAACAATGAGTCTTTTATTGGAATCGCGGCACTGGTGCTTGCGGTATGGACGCTCCCCTGGAAAGGCTACGCCCTGTGGATTGCCGCACGTAACCGTCACAAGTACTGGTTCATTGCACTCCTCGTCGTCAATACAGTTGCAATTCTTGAAATTATCTATATCTTTGCCGTAGGCAGGCCCGCACTTAAAAAATCGAAGTCGGAACCAGCAGAGCACACATCATAGGGAGGCGTCGGATAGGGGTTTATTCCAGCGCACTTGAAATGCGCCGTACCGCAAGGTACCGTGAGTTCGAATCTCACCGCCTCCGCAGAAAGAAACTTCCATCGGATTTAGTTCAAAATCTGAAAGGTATAATAAAAATATAAAATACTTTTTTCCGTTAAAGTTTGCAGTTCTACGCTGGAGCGCCTATTTTCTAATTCCTCTCTATTTTTTGCTGTATTTGCCAAATATCGCTGGCTGGATTATTCCGAAGATCTTTTTAGGATTATTCATGGTAGGAGCGTTTTTGAATGCAGCGAGACGATATCCTGAAATCACACTTGGAGCATTCATTGTTTACCTCGGTCTATTCTTTATTCTTGGTTGGTTTTTTGCTGGAACGGTTATGGGATCAGTGGCTTGGTTAGTAGTCGCGCTTCTTTTTTGGAATAAGTTCGAGTTTATTGATTCAACCGATGGAGAAGGTATGGATTCTCCAAAATACGAAGAAATGAGAAGCGGGCATAAGAGTAAAAAGTAAACATACTCAATTTCTTCCACCGCAGAAAATATAAGAAAATAATAGGGGCTATGGAATTATTTTTTCCTTATAGGATATGGAACAAACGATATAATCTGACCAGAAATTGTAAATTAGTAGTTTTGATTACTAATGAATAGATCTTAAGTTAAACTTAAAATACATGCAAAAGATCCTTGTAGTCTTACTTGTATTATTTATTGGAATCTTTGTTTTAGGTTTATTGGGATTTGATATGGAGTGGGCGACTGGCGTTATTGCTGGCTTGGGTGTGTTGCTCGGAGTTGCTTACTTTTTATTTTTTTCAAAACATGCCGAGAATGCTGAGGTTGGCTCTCTGTTGCGCAAGCATGGGTACACTGCGCACGAAACCATGGGGGGGCGCCTTGTGATTACTCCACCTCACGAGGTTAAGGAAATTTACCGCGAGCAGAAACGTGATAGGGAAAATAGAATATACAAAGCCGGACAGGCATCCCGAAAAAACATCCCAGGCTCAGGTTCTACAGAAGAATTACAATAAATTTACGTAGGCGGTGTTGCGCAGCGCTGCCCGGATGCTAGGGCCAATAAGTTCTTCGCGAGAATTATTTTCATACTACAATAGGTACGTGAACAAAAAGTACGTGTGGCGCGCACACGAAGCAGGAACGCGCGAGAAAAGCCAGGCGTGGTACGCAGCCATTGCTGTGTTGGCGGTGGGCGCTGCAGGTGCGAGCTTTATTGTCGGCAACATCCTGTTTGGATTTCTGGTCCTCCTCGGCGCGTTTACCCTCATGCTCGCAGGAACCAAACGTGACAGCACCGAGCACGTGTACGGACTGAGCGAGAGGGGGCTCCACCTCGACGCACAGCTCGTGTCGTGGGACAGGATTCAGCACTTCTACATAAAGGACACCGAGCCGCCGACGCTCCTCGTTGAAACGAAAACGCTCCTCGGCATTATGACCATTCCGCTTACCGGCATTGATTTTCGAGCAGTACGTACTGAGTTTAAAAATCACAACATCGACGAGAAGGAGCTCGCCGGCTCAATGATTGATGGGCTGTGTAGGAGCTTGGGCCTGTAGGGTGAAAAAACCTCGCTCCTGTGCTACATTCCTTGGACGCGCTCTCGTCGTTCAATGGATAGGACGCAAGCTTGCGGAGCTTGTAATGTAGGTTCGATTCCTACCGAGAGCACAGACGAACAAAATACGAAGCTCGCTTTAGTATTTTTGAGGCTGTGCTCTCGGCAACAGTAGTTACCGAGAGCACAAAAGAAAAAATCGCCCTGTGGCGATTTTTTACTGCGCAGAGGCCTTGAGTCGCTTGGCAAGGCGAGACTTCTTTCGAGACGCCGTATTCTTCTTAATAGTCCCGCGTTTTGCCGCCTTGTCGAGCGCCTGGTAGGCGCGGGCGAGGACTGCTTGCTGCTCCGCGCGGTCTTTGCCGACAGCCCCTGGGACAGCTTTCACCGCAACCGCAACAGCGCGCTTGGTTCTAACGTTGTATACCCGCTTGCGCTCCTGGGAGCGAATTGCCTTCTTTGCACCTCTCGTAATTGCCATATGTAGAGCGCACTCTACCGTATCGGCCTCAAAAAGCCAAGTGTCGCCCTCTCTTCGAGGTACAATACTGAGTACTATGATTGGCTCCGTTTCAGGCTCGGTCCAGGCAACCATACGCGACACGGTCCTTATCACCACAGGAGGAGTAGGCTACCGAGTCCACGTTCCTACCACAACGCTCGCCCGGGCGCAGGAGGGAGATTCCCTCATGCTCTGGACCCACCTCGCCGTACGCGAACACGCCCACGACCTGTTTGGGTTTGAGACGCGCGATGAGCTCGCCTGGTTTGAACTCCTTCTTACGGTCTCCGGAATCGGACCGCGTTCAGCGCTCGCGGTGTTAAACAGCGCGGACATAAAAACGCTAGAAGACGCCATCGCCGGCAACAACCCCGCTATTTTGGCCCGCGCCATTGGTATTGGAAAAAAGACCGCTGAAAAAATAGTTCTGGAACTTAAAGAGAAGGTGGTCCCTCGCTCGAGCGCAGACGGAGGCGCAAGCGACGGGGACGTAGTCGATGCGCTGGTAGGGCTCGGGTACACCCTCAAAGAGGCTCGCGACGCATCGCGTACGCTCCCGAAAGAGCTCGAGGGAACGGAGGCGCGAATTCGCGAAGCACTGCGCATCGTCTCTGGCACAAAGCAATGAGCCGTATCCTCTCAGGAATCAAGCAGATCTTGCCCGCCCCGCTTGCACGAGCAGTGCGGCGCATCTACCACCCCGCGCTTGCGACGCTCGCGGCGCTCCACGCTCGCTTGCCCGCGCGAGGAATGGTGGTCATTGGTGTTAACGGAACCAAGGGGAAATCAACTACTGCCGACATGCTCTTTGCGGTTTTGCGTGCTGCGGGAAAATCGACCGCGCTCGCCTCGACCATTCGGTTTGCTGTAGACGAAACCTCAGAGCCGAATCGCTTCAAGATGACCATGCCGGGGCGAGGCTACCTCCAACACTTCTTGCGGCGTGCACGTACGCGGGGCGCCACACACGCCGTGGTGGAACTCACAACCGAAGGCGCCCGCGAGTGGCGGCACCGCTTCCTGTCGCTCGATGCACTCATCATGCTGAACGTCCAAAAGGAACACATTGAATCGTTCGGTTCCTTTGAAAAATATGTCGGCGCGAAGTGGTGGCTCGTTACCGAGCTTCTCCGCTCAAAGAAGCGGCCCCGCACCATCGTGGTGAACACCGACGACGAGCACAACGCGCGCTTTGCCGAAGCGCCCGTCGAACAGGTGGTGCGCTATTCGCTTGCCGACGCAACCATCACTGCCCAGAGTTCGCGAAATGTAGAGTTTACGTACCGCGGGGTTCAGTTCTCTCTTCCGCTACCTGGCACGTTCAACGTGGCGAACGCCATTGCCGTTATAGAGACTGCTCACGCACTCGGCATTGAACCTGCACTCGCCGCCCGAGCCCTTGCAGAGATGCCGCAGGTTCTCGGTCGCGTTCAACCGATTGATCGCGACCAGGATTTCGAAGTGGTCGTGGACTACGCACACACGCCCGACTCTCTTCAAGCGCTCTACGGCGCGTACCCGAATAAAAGAAAGGTGTGCGTCCTGGGGAACACTGGCGGCGGGCGCGACACGTGGAAGCGCCCGCTGATGGGCGCTATCGCCGACCGCGAGTGCGATCTCGTCATTCTTACGAACGAAGATCCGTACGACGAGGATCCTGAAAAAATCATCGCCGACATGACGCCTGACATGAAGAAAAAACCGACCGTCGTCATCGACCGACGCGAAGCAATTCGCTACGCGCTGAGCCAGGCACGCTCAGGTGATGTTGTTTTAATTTCCGGTAAAGGCACCGACCCCTATATCATGGGGGCGCAGAGTACTAAGATTCCGTGGAGCGACGCGAAAGTTGCCGCTGAAGAACTCGACCTTCTCCTTAAGAAAACCGTAGTATAGTTTTTCTATATGAAACAACCTCGTGGTGCCGCAGGCAGTGACCTCTTTTTTTTCATATTCTTCTTGATTGTGCTCGGGGTAATCTGGACACTGACCGGGGGCCCTGACCGCGCCATTTCTCGCTCGGGACCATTCCTCAGTCCACCGTTTCCGCTTGGAAGCGAGACGGGCTACTCTGTTGGCAACTTTGAAATACCTGGCGTAACCATCCCCTCCTCTTCAAACACAGGTAGCGGCATTTCAGACCGCGAGGACGACAGCAGAAACGCGCTCCAAAACCTCATCTCGCGCATTCGCGCTGGCTTTGGTGAACTCAACGAAGAGGCATCGCCCTACGCAAACTCAGTGAGCTTATCTTCCGGCAGAGCGAAGGCGTCTGACCCGAACGACGAGTATGTCGTTATTACCTTCGCGCGCGACCTTCCCGAGCGCGTGGTGGTTGCAAACTGGAAACTTGAATCCACCGTTTCGTTTTCTGGCGTTCCGCTCCCCGGAGCCGCGTACCTTCCCTTTTCAGGGGCTGTTAACACTGAGTCGACCATCGCCGCGACGTCAGGCACCAAGCTCTACGTCAGCTCTGGCCGTTCACCCATCGGCGCATCGTTTAGGGTAAACACCTGTACGGGGTACTTCGAGCAGTTTCAAGACTACGAGCCAAAAATTCCGCAGACGTGCCCCGCGCCTGAAGACGAGCTTGCCGACCGCGTATCGAGCGGGTTCGTACCGAACGATACCTGCATTGATTTCGTTGAAGATATCGAACGCTGTACGCTCACGGTAACCGAAATTCCGCCTGGCGTCGGTGGACAGTGCCAAGAATTTATCCTGGAAACCCTAAGCTACAGCGGGTGCGTTGCCGCACACAAAGACAACGTTGGCTTCTATAAAGACGAGTGGCGCCTCTTCCTCAACCGCGACCAAGAGCTCTGGAAAAATTCACGCGAGCGCATCCGACTGCTCGACGAAAACGGCCTTGTGATTGATGCGGTGAGCTACTAGCACTTTTCAGTAATGGCGTAGAGGGCTATTGCGCCTGCGTTTGAAACATTGAGCGACTCCTTCTCTCCCTTCATGGGGATGTGAACGACAACATCAGCCCGAGCAATGACGCTGTCCTCGATACCATCCACCTCGTTCCCTACCACGAGCGCTACGGCACGCGTTGGTGTGTACTCGTGAAGTGGAATGGCTTGTGGCGCCTGCTCGAGCGCTACTACCTCTACGTTGTGTGCGTGGAGCTCAGAAAATAACTCACCTATTTCACGCCGTTCCCACGGCACGGATTCTTCTGCACCAAGCGATACCTTGCTTATTTTTGTATCCTTTCGCCCAAAGCGGTCAATGGGTGCGCCCGTGTAGCCGGTCAAAAACACCCTGGACACGCCCAAGCCGTCGGCAGTGCGAAGTAGTGACCCAACGTTGTGTGCGCTCCGCACATTGTGAATGATGAGGTAGAGGTGCCTCGCCTGCATTCAGGTATAATGCCCCCATGAATGCTATTTTTCCAGACCTGCTCTTCTTGGGTCCCTACTTTGCTCCGACACTGCTTCGCGCTGGTCTCGCGCTCTACTTCCTCCTCCACGCAAGAGCTCTTTGGGCACTTGAGGGAAAGCGCGCCAAACTGCTCGCAGGAAAAGAGGCGGTGTTCGGGCTTTTCATTACTGCTGGGTTTTTAACCCAGCTCGTCGCGCTCTTTGGGGTGCTGGTGGTTCTCTTTCGAGGCATGTGGCTAAAAACCGACGCGCCGACTACGCCGCTCCACGAAAAAGTTCTCGCGAGTGCCGCACTCCTCGCGCTCGTTTTGACCGGCGCTGGTGCATTTGCAATTGACCTGCCCTATTAACCCTACGTTCTTTTGCTAAAAAAGTAGAAAAGGAAGGCTGCAATAACGAAGGCCGGCTCTTCAATGCCGAACGTGTATTGGAAGGGAGATCCCTCGAGAACCGTCTGAGAGAAGTGGTGCTCAATAACATCATTGTTCACAAGAGCATTTTCAATTCCATTGGCCGCGGTGCTCGCACCGAGACCGACGAGGCCAGTGAGCAATATTCTTTCCATAAAGGGTGTAGGTATTAGTCGATAAAGAGTGCTCGGTATGCGCACCGAGACAAACCTCTCTCCATGACGGAACTCATTCTAAACAATTACCATTACTGACTGCGTGCACCCTCGCGTGCCACAAACCCACGGCGCAGTTTTGAACACCTGAAAGGTCACTGAAATTAAAGGCGTGCCCGCCACCTCAAAAATATCTTTCTTGAAAGCATCACTCTGTTGAGCCTTGGACTGGCGGTGGGAACTATAGGGCGAACATGTCGTCACAAGTCACTAAGTATTTTAGTCAAAGCGTTGCTAAAATCCTACGTGCTCGCGACCCCGGCTCGCGGTTTCGCAAGACGCTCGACATCGCTCCGACTCGGACTTTGTCGTCACACATAAAATTCCTGACGGAATTTTTGCGCGACCCCCGCTCGCGGTTTTTGCCTTCGCTCCGCGAAACAAAAACATCGCTGTGCGCCGGACAAAATCATAAAATCCGACGCAGGTCGGATCCCTATGTATTTTGTCCGCCCTACTGAACGACGTTAGAACTTCATTTGTTAAGCAAACTCACAAATATAGCTACAAGTGAACCTCCTGCCCAAATAAGACCGAGGGCAAAGAAACCGCCCCCAGAAATGAATCGGCTGTACCTTCTGTCGCTCTTCTCGGTGAAGGGCCATGCTGCTCTCCATATTCCTTGTTGATACATCCATTCAAGACCATCGTGTGTAAAAAGAACCTTGCTTCCTCCAACGAGAACGGCAAAACCTAACGCAAAGAGAAAAAGCAAACCACTCTCAACTTTGACGAAATAATGCAGAAATGGAATTCCGATGCACATTAGCCCAATACCTATCCAACGAAAGAGCACGAGTTCATTTTCAGTAATCTTCTTATGTAGTAGTGAAATAGTTTTGGTAAGAAGCAAAATTTCTCCTAATGAGATAAGTGCAACCCCGAACCCAGCCGAGAGTAATGTGATGAACATTTTCTTTATTTTACCTCCCCATCAGAGCCACTAAAGACTTAGTTTTCCTCTTAAGAAAACGACTAAATCGGACGAATAAACATCAACCTCGAGAAGCGGTATGGGGAAACCAAATTTAAAGAACAAAGATACCAAGTCGTCTGGTACCTTCCTTCCTAGCGGTGGGTCTATTTTTTCGAGGGCTGCGTAGATTCTTTCGCTATTATCGCCAACACTTACAGCATTTGAAGCCTCAATCGAATCAAGTTCCAGTGTGATATTAAACTGACTGAGTATTGCGTCGATCTGCGATTTAAGCACCTTCCTTTCTTCAGGGTTATAAACTAAGGAAATACTGGGAATAGCTGGTTTGCCAAACTTTTGCGATAGAGAGCCGTGTGCCGGTGAATCTTCCGTGTATTCATCCCAATGCTCTGAGATTTTATTTCTGAAAAAACGAATTCTTGGATAAAGTGGGATACTGATATTAAATTTCTGTTCTAGAATTCTTCCAAATTGGTTTAGCACACTAATGAATGTGTAGTAATCCAAAACGCTCTTCGTAGTCTTCAAACTGTGCTCAAAATAACTTTTATCATCCTTGAACTGAAAATCCCGCATATCAAACTCCGACATAGAGCGGTATTGTATGCACAACAACCGAACCTGAGTCAGACATAAGATAGTCAGGGGGTCTTGGGATTTATCTCTTACCGAATGCCAGACTTTGGATTGGAGTTCAATAAGCAGCTCTTCAAAAGGATTCATGGATTGTAATTTCTTATTGTGTCATCAACATAGCACTTTAGCGTTAGTGAAACGAGATTGGTTAGAACCGGCGGCTGATGTACTAGAAGTCTTACCGTGCATCGCGGATTCAAAATTGCCCTTGAAAAGAGTCCACTAGCCCTGGTCGAAAAAACCGTCGGCCAGAACCTACGAACCGCAAGTCAAACGAAGTGCGGTTTAGCTATCTACGCTAGACCATTACAACTGAGTCCGCCCGGATGGACTCGAACCATCAACCAACGGCTTAAAAGGCCGCTGCTCTACCATTGAGCTACAGGCGGAGGTGAGAAGGATAATAAAAGTTTATTTTTATTATCTTCGAACCGAACGCCAGCAAGCAAAGCGCTCAGGCGGGGTTCCCTCATCATTCCTCCCAAAGCTTGGCTTACAGGCGGAATACTGCTGATTCTACATTTTTTCTACGCTTTTTCCAGGAGAAGCCGTTCGATCCCGAGCGCCATGTCACCTTCTCCGGCGCGAGCGCGGTGGTAGAGCACAACCAGCTTGCGCGACAGTTCCTCTACCTGAGCGACCCCAAGCTTTTCCGCTGCACGGCGCGACTTCGTATACACAAACGGTTTCAGTCCCGCCTCATCTGGACTTTTCGTTTTTGAGGCAATGAGCGCGCTTCTGACTGCCCACGAGAGCGTCCCGTGAATTTCTTCAGAGCTTACGCCAGCAGAGCGAAGTTTTTGGTACTCAATCCAGGCGCGTTTTCGGTCGTGCGCAAGAAATGCATCGGCAAGCGTAAATGGGAGCGGACGCTCTTCCGCTACCTTTTTCCCAAACTCAGTAACGGAGACACCCTTTGGAAATAATTTTTTGTCAGCAAGCGCGAGTTCGCTTTCGACCACATAGACGTCGGTTGAACTTTCATGGAGAAGCCCTGCATGCTCAGCGATGAGTGCGCGACCTGCCACATTCTGGAGAGGTCGATCCAGGAGAAGTGTGAGCCTCTTTGAAAAGAGCCCCTGCGAACTAACGAGGGTTGGCACCTCTTCAAACGACACTCCTCCGTCGCCAACCAGTACCACCTCACCGAGAGCGTCTTTGCGCACGCGCGCTTTTGCTTTCGGAGTATCGGGTCCAACAAATAAGTGAAGCATGCGCGCTAGGATAGTGGCTCCATCGTACCCCAACTCTTCCCCACCTCCCCCGTTACCGTAATGGGCACGCCGCCGGTTTCGCTCGGCGGGAGCACTGATTCCATCAGACGATCCACCTCTGGTGCAAACGACGAGACAGCGTCTTCGTCAACCTCAAAGATGAGTTCGTCGTGAATTTGGAGTACCATCGCCGCCTTTGTTGCGTAGTGTTCGCTAATTAAAGCGTCAATCTTTACCATGGCGAGCTTGATGATGTCTGCCTGGGTGCCTTGGATAGGCGCGTTAATTGCCATGCGCTCGGCGCTAGCGCGCACAAACGGAAGCTTCGACTTGAGGCCCGGGAAGTAGCGCTTCCTCCCGAAGAGAGTCGTGGTGTAACCCTTGAGCGTTGCTCCAGTTTTTGTTTTTGCGAGGTAGGTGGCGAGTCCAGAAAAGGTTTCAAAGTAGCGCGTCAAAAAATTTTGCGCCTCTTCGCGAGACGTCCCAAGCTGTTCGCGAAGCGCGTTCACCCCCATGCCGTAGAGGATGCCGAAGTTAATGACCTTTGCGCGGCGGCGCATTTCGTACTCCACCGCCTCTGGAGGAACCCCGAACACTTCGGCAGCAACCGCGCGGTGCACATCTTCGTTGCGAATAAAAATATCTCTCAGTTTTTCATCTCCCGAGAGGATGGCGGCAAGGCGCAGCTCTATCTGCGAGTAGTCGAAGGCAAGTAGTACGCGAGCTTGGGGCGCGACGAACGCGTTTCGAATGGCGCGCCCTGCCTCTGTTTTTATAGGAATGTTTTGGAGGTTAGGGTCACGCGATGCAAACCTCCCCGTTGCCGCTCCGGTTTGAATGAACGTAGTGCGTAGGCGGCCGTCTTCGCCCAGAAGTGGCGGGATGGCGTCGATGTACGTTGAGAGGAGCTTCTGCAGTTCGCGGTACGAAAGGATGTCCGCGATGATGGGGTGCTCGTCTTTGAGCTTCAAGAGCTCTGACTCTTTGGTGGAAAGCTGACCGGTTGCGGTTTTCTTTGCGCGGGATTGCTTAATTCCCATGGTTCCAAACAGAACCTCACCAAGCTGCTTCGGGGAGTTGATGTTGAACTCAACCCCGCTCTTTTCATAAATACGCGACGCAAGCTTCTCGAGCTCCTGGTGGTACCGTTCTGAAAGCTCGCTCAACACTGCCGTGTCGACCACAACGCCGTGCGCGTTCACGCGCTCAATAACCGGAATGAGTGGCTTTTCAATATCAGAAAAAACACCGAAAAGTCCCTCGTCCCTGAGGCGCTTCATCAGGAGCGCGTGCGCCGCTTCAACAGACTCAACTTGAAGATCGTTCAGAACATCCTCAGTAGAGGGGTTGGTCGCCTCTGAGTGTAGGAGCCACCACGCAACACGTGCCTCCTTTGCGAGTGGCGAGTCGGGCTTGGGTTCTTCTGCGACAGCGGGGGTGCCCACCTGCGTACGTTCAGTCTTGTCGAGCGCCTCGACGCGCGGCACCAAGGAGCGAAACCCGAGCTCAGAGAATAGTTTGATAGCATGGTCTGCCGTAAAGCGCTCTTTCCACGCCGCATCCTCTTCAGAAAACGCTATGGGCGCATCGCGCCGTATGGTCGCGAGCACTTTCGAAAACTCAGCTTCCTCTTGGTGCTCCGTGAGAAGCGCAAACACTCTCTCTGAGACGCCAGTTTTTTCTTTAAACTCCTCAGGTTTTTTGTGCAACGCACGGTAAATCTGCTCGACGCTCCCGTATGCCTGGATGAGCTTTGTAGCAGTTTTCGGCCCAACCCCAGGAATGCCGATGATGTTGTCTGATGGGTCGCCCGCAAAGCCCTTGTAGTCGGAAATGTACTCGGGCGCGAACCCGAAACGTTCAACCACTGCCGCCTCGTTGTAGAGCACGGTGTCACTAATTCCCTTTTTGAGGGTAAACACCTGTACATCGTTGCGTGAGACAAGTTGGAGCGTGTCCATGTCGCCCGAGGCAATGACGACAGAAAACTTTTTCTGGAGCGCCTCCGCAAGGGTGCCGATGACGTCGTCAGCCTCAAATCCTTTGGCCTCGTAGACGGGAACGTGAAATGCTTCGAAGATATCACGCGATCGGTCAAGCTGCTCGATGAGCGCATCTTCTGTTTTTGTTCTGGTTCCCTTGTACGCCTCGTACACCTCGTGTCGGTGAGTAGGTCCCGCAAGGTCGTAGGCTGCGGCAAGGTAGTCTGGCTTCAGGTCATTGATGAGCTTCACCAGCATGGCAGCAAGCCCGTAGAGAGCTCCTGCCGGACGCCCCTCTTTGTCGGTGAGTTCGGGGAGCGCGTGGTACGCCCGATGAATGATGGCGTGCGCGTCAATGAGGACGAGCGTCGGCTTGTTTCCCTTAGGCATACGTTAGGCTGCGCACGTTTTCACCGACAACAGCGAATGAGATGGTTGGTGCATCAGCCGGAAAAATTACCATATATGGTAATTTTTCCGGCCACTCTACGAAGAGAAGCGTATTCGGATCTTTTACGAACTCCTCGAAGCCAATGGTGTCTTTCTCCTCCCCCTCCAGCCGGTACGCGTCCATGTGCACAAGGCGCGTGAACACTGGGTGTTGAGTTTCGTACGACTGTGCCACCACGAATGTGGGGCTGGTGACGGACCCTGTTACCCCAAGCTCGCGCGCAACATGCTGGACGAACGTCGTCTTCCCGGCGCCGAGGTCGCCCTTAAGTCCCACGACGTGGGCTTGGCTACTCACCATTTTCGGTAGTTCTTCGACGAACTCTTTAGCGTAGGCACCCATGTGTTCGAGCGAAACCTCCATAGAGGAATGGTACCATTTACGCTATGAATGATGCGACCGACAGCACCGACCGAAAACTCGACGAGCTGCGCTTGCGCGAAGAGGAGGAGCTCGCCCAGGTGCTCTCTCAAAAATACGGTATTGGGTACATGGACCTGACGCGCCTGAGCATTAACACTGAGGCGCTCCGCCTCATTCCAGAAGCTGACGCGCGCACTGCCGAGGCCGCCGCCTTCGATGTCGTCGGCAAACGGCTCTCTCTTGCCGTTCGCTCTCCCAACCACCCGCGTCTCCCGGCAATTCTTGCGAACCTAGAACGCAACAACTTTGTGGTGAGCATGTTCATGGTGAGTCGCGCGTCGCTCTCGCGTGCGTGGGAGCGATACAAAGACCTCTCGTTCGCTATTGAAAGCAAGGAGGGCGTCTTTGATATCTCATCAGAAGAGCTCGCGAAAACAGTTGCTTCATTTAAAACGTCTGCAGATGTTGTTGCCGCTATCGGCGAAGTGGAGGGGCTGAAAAAGGCGTACCGCATTTCGCGCATCCTCGAGGTGGTGCTCGCGGGCGCCCTCTCTATAAACGCGAGCGACGTTCACATTGAGCCCGAAGAGGAAACCGTGCGTCTCCGGTTTCGCCTCGACGGCGTCTTGAATGAGGTGACCCACTTCGACCTCGAGACGTACCGCCTCCTCCTCTCCCGCATCAAGCTCCTCTCGGGGCTCAAGCTCAACATCCACGACCGCGCCCAGGATGGCCGATTCTCCATAGAACTTTCCACGTCAGAAATTGAAATTCGCACCTCAGTCATTCCCGGCGCCTACGGCGAAAACGTGGTGATGCGTATCCTCAACCCTGAAGCTATTGCCGTTCCGTTTGAGGAGCTTGGCATGGAATCAACGCTCCGCGACGTCGTGCTCGCTGAAATTAAAAAACCGAACGGCATGCTCCTCAACACGGGCCCGACGGGGAGCGGAAAAACGACAACGCTCTACGCGTGTCTCAAAAAAATTCACTCCCCCGACGTGAAAATTATCACCATTGAGGACCCCATTGAGTACCACCTGCCTGGCATTGTTCAAACGCAGGTTGATACGGAATACACCTTTATCGGCGGCCTGCGGAGCGCGCTTCGCCAAGACCCCGATGTCATCATGATTGGAGAAATTCGCGATGCTGATGTAGCACGAACCGCTATCGACTCGGCGCTGACCGGCCACTTCGTGTTTTCGACACTCCACACCAACACCGCCGCGGGCGCATTCCCACGCCTTGCTGACTTCGGCATCGACCTCAAGGTGGTTGGGAGCGCCATTTCAGTAGTGCTTGCGCAGCGCCTCGTACGAAAACTGTGTACCGAGTGCCGCAAGGAAGTTCCCGTTACTCCCGATGTGCAGACACGAATCGCTCCCGTTCTTGCTGGAATTAAAAATCGCGTACTTGTCCCCGAGAACACTGCGACCATGTACGCCCCTGTTGGGTGCGATGCGTGCAACAACACCGGTTACCGTGGCCGCATCGGTATTTTTGAAGGCATTGTCGTTGATCACGAACTCGACCAATTTGTACGCGACAACCCTTCGGAACGCGATATTCAGGAAATACAGAAACGCCGCATGCTGCTGACGATGCCGCAGGACGGCCTGGTGAAGGTATTAAACGGCACCACGTCGCTCGAAGAGCTGGAGCGCGTCGTGCCGCTCGAACACTACTAGCCGTTCCGGGTGGAAATAAAAAAAGCCGGACCACTCCAAGCGACACGCTGCTAGAGTAGTGTGGAACACGGCTGAGGAGTTCTCCAGCGCTCTGCCGTACATGCGGCAGTGCCAGAAAATCCTTGTCGCGAAGCCACCGAGTCGCTTGGAGGGGTCCAGCTTCTTAGTAAAGAAAAGCGCCCGTAAAGGCGCTAGAAAGCATCTTAGCACAGCTCGGGTTTTTGTCAAGTATTTCTTACCTCCCCACCGCGTCGCCGATACCATCAACCGCTCCCCAAATAATGGTTATAGCTATGGCGAAAATAGTTCCGAGCTGAATTGTTTTTGAAACCTCCCTCATCCAGCCTGCCCGCACCCCTTCAAAGGTTTTCATACGTATTCATATTATACCATATTTACTTTTTTTAATCAATAGTTCGTACGGGCCGGTGGTACACTTTGTCCATGGAAGAAGGTGTAACAGACAACGCGGGCGTCCAGGGGGTGGTTGAGGCAAATCTCGACCAGACGCTCCGTCCCCACACGTGGAGCGAGTACATCGGGCAGGAGCAGGTAAAGGAAAACCTGCGCGTACTGATTGCAGCAGCGAAAGAGCGGAACCACGCCCCCGAACACACGCTCCTCTACGGCCCCCCCGGCTTGGGAAAAACGACACTCGCCCACCTCATTGCACGCGAACTGAATGCCAGTATGAAGGTAACAGCGGGGCCCGTTATTGAAAAAGTGGGCGACCTCGCGGCTATCCTGACCAACCTAAACGCGGGCGACATACTGTTCATCGACGAAATTCATCGCATGCACAAAGCAGTTGAAGAAATGCTCTACCCCGCCATGGAGAGCGGCAAGCTCGACATCATTATCGGCAAAGGTCCGTCGGCGCGCACCATCGAGCTGGGATTGCCCGCCTTCACCCTAATCGGGGCAACTACCCGCGTTGCGCTCATCTCAGCACCGCTTCGCTCACGCTTCTCGGGCGGCGTGTACCAGCTCGAGTTCTACAACGAGGCGGAGATTGGAAAAATTTTGGAGCGCTCAGCCGCACTCCTTGGGATAACGCTCGACGAAGAGGCGACGAAGGAAATCGCACGCCGCTCGCGGCGTACGCCACGAACAGCAAACTATCTCCTCAAGCGCTGCCGCGACGTGGCGCAGCTGGAGAGGAGTCCCATCACCAAAGCGGTTGCCGAAAAGGCGCTCTCCATGCTCGGCATCGACACGGCAGGCCTCACCGCGAGCGACCAGCGCATCCTCGAGGTATTGATTGAAAAATTTAAAGGAGGTCCTGTGGGACTAAAAACACTCGCGGCGGCGGCGATGGAAGAGGAGGAGACGATTGAGGGCGTGTACGAGCCGTACCTTATGCAGGAGGGGCTCCTGGAGCGAACGTCTCGCGGACGAGTAGCAACCGAAGCAGCGTACCTCCACCTCAACAAAAAGCCGCCCCAGCACAGTCTTTTGTAATGAAAACCGACCGTTCCGTTATTGCCATTGACCCCGGGTACGACCGCCTCGGCATCGCTGTGTTTTCACATGAACGGACACTCGTTCACTCTGAATGTTTCACTCCCGAAACCGGCGTGTTTGCCGAGCGACTACTTGCGATACGGAACCGAATTCGCGAGCTTGCTCTTGCTCACAAGCCGCATGCGCTCGCGCTTGAGACGCTCTTTTTTAGTAAAAACCAAAAAACTGCACTTAAAGTTGCTGAGGCTCGCGGGGTGATTGTGGTAACAGCGGCAGAGCTTTCACTTCCCATCTTCGAGTACTCACCGCAAGAGGTAAAAATTGCCGTGTCAGGGCACGGTAGCGCCGACAAGGGTTCGGTAATCAAAATGGTGGAGCGCCTCGTCTCCCTTGCTCCACGTAAACGGCAGGACGATGAGTACGACGCGATAGCTGTTGGGCTCGCCCACCAGGCAAGCGTTCGGTAGCTCGGTACGGCCGTCGGTAGAGCACGCCACCTTATCCCCACAGCTATCCACAGGGGCCATGGTGGGGGGTTGCGAACTGTTGCGCCTCTGGTAAAAATAGGGCGTCTCACCAGACTAGACCTTTGGGGGACGCTACTAACCTAAACTACCCGCGCATGAGCACACTCACCGACCATGAGTTCGACCTCGACCTCCGCGCTGAAGATGAAGAGGTGTTGGATGACGAACTAGATATTGAGGAAGACGAGGAAGAGGTGATGGACGACGACATCCCAGAGGGCGTATAGTCGTTTAAAAAACCACCCGAGCTCGGGTGGTTTTTTATTTTTCCGGCCTTACTTCAAGAAAAATCTTTTTTCCAATTTTTAATTTATCAGGATTCGTAAGTTCTGTGTTCGGATTTTCAATTGTCGCTCCACCGACAACACTAGAAACTGCTCCTTGGGCGAAGAGGCGCCGTATTTCACTCTTTGATTCAACAACTCCTGCGTTATGTATGGCGTCGAGATAGGTCTTTCCTGCTGAGCTCGGCATTGAGCTTGGTACTTCTCCTTTGGAGAAGGTATTTATAAATGCATTCTTTGCAGCGTCTGCCGCACGGCCGGAGTGGTACATGCGAACAAATTCGTGCGCCAAGGCAAGCTTAGCGTCACGCGGGTGGCCCTGAAGAAGCTCGTCTACCCTGGCGAGCGGAAGGCGTGTCATTGAAATAAAGTAGCCCTTGATCAGCGCGTCGGGAACTGCCATGGTTTTTCCAAACATGGTGTCTGGCTCGTCAGTAATGTTAATCGTGTTGCCCCAGCTTGAGCTCATCTTGGCTCCTGAGGGATCGGTGACCAGCGAAAACAACAGGCAGTGTTGTGGCGCTTGGCCAAACTTTTCCTGGAGAGGGCGTCCCGCAAGCACGTTAAAGCGCTGGTCGCTCCCCCCAAGCTCAACGTCGGCTGAAATGACGACCGAGTCATACCCCTGCATCAGGGGGTAGAGCACCTCGCGCAAGCTAACGCGCTTGCCTTGGTCGAGGCGACGCTTGATGTTCTCTCGTGCAATAAAATCAGAGACAGAGAACACATCGGCGTGCTCTCCAATGTCGCGGTACGTGAGCTTGCCCAACCACTCTGAGTTTCGTCTGAACTCTGTTTTCGAAAGGTCGAGTATCTTCCCCACCTGCGCGCGGTACGTCTTCATGTTTTCTTCAATCTGCTCGCGCGCGAGCATGGGGCGCTCGGCGTCTTTGTCTGACGTGTCGCCAATGACAGCAGTGAAGTCGCCCGCAATAAACACCACCTGGTGACCAAGCTCCTGGAAGTCGCGAAGTTTTAAAAGTGGTACGGAGCGACCGACGTGAATGTTGGGGCTCGTGGGATCAACACCAAGCTTGATGCGTAGCCGCTTCCCGCTCATGAGAAGCTTCTTCAATGAGTCCGCTGAGGGGATGGTTTCGGCGACTCCGCGCGAGAGGAGTTCGTCAATTTTTTCTGGGTCTGTACTCACGGGTGAGCGGCCGAACATATGCCCTCTATGCTAGCATGGGCGTCATGTTTGGCATTCCCCTGCGCACCCTGGCACTCGGCGGCGCGTCCATCGCCTTTTTTCTCGGCGGTGCCATATTTGTGTGGGCAGCAACGTTCAAGATTCCCGACATCGAATCACTCTCAAGCCGAAAGGTGACCCAATCAACTAAAATTTACGATCGGACCGGCACGGTACTTCTCTACGACCTGCACGAGGACGTAGATCGCACCCTCGTCCCCATTGAAGATATCTCGCCGAACATCAGAAACGCCACTGTCGCGATTGAGGACGCGACCTTTTATGAACATGCTGGGGTGCGCCCGCTCGCAACGCTTCGCGCGGTGGTGCTCCAGCCGCTTCGGGGTAAGGGGGTGCAGGGCGGCTCTACCATCACGCAGCAGGTGGTTAAAAATTCAGTGCTGACCTCGGAGCGGGCAATATCACGCAAGCTCATCGAGTGGGTTGTGGCACTGCGCCTCGAGCGCGAATTCACGAAAGACCAAATCCTCGAGCTCTACTTAAACGAGTCGCCGTACGGCGGAACTATTTACGGAGTGGAAGAGGCGACTCGCTCATTTTTCGGCAAAGCAGCCCGCGACGTTACCCTTGCCGAGGCAGCGTACCTCGCGGCACTTCCCCAGGCGCCGACCTACTACTCGCCGTACGGTAACAACCGGCGCGCGCTTGAAGAGCGCAAAAACCTTGTGCTGTCGCGCATGCGAGAGCTCAACTTCATTACCGAGGAAGAATTTGCTGCTGCCCAGAAGGAAATTGTGGTGTTTGACGCGCAGGCAGTGTCTGGTATTCGCGCCCCACACTTCGTGTTTTTTGTTCGCGAGCAGCTCGAGCAAGAGTTCGGCCGGCGAGCGCTCGAAGAAAGCGGGTGGAAGGTTATCACGACGCTCGACATGGAGCTTCAGGAAATTGGGGAGGCGACTGTGCGTGAGTACGCACTCCAAAACGCGAAAGACTTCAACGCAGAAAATGCAGCGCTCGTTGCCATTGACCCTAAAACGGGCGACATCATTACGATGGTGGGGTCGCGCGACTACTTCGACGAAGAGATTGATGGAAACTTTAACATTGCGCTCGCAACTCGACAGCCGGGCTCCGCTTTTAAGCCCTTCGTCTACGCGCAGGCGTTTCGCGAAGGGTATAGTCCTGACACGGTGGTGTTTGATGTGCAGACGCAGTTTTCAACGTCGTGTGCGGTAAATACCTTCACCTCGGACAACGGCTGCTACTCCCCACAGAACTACGACCTCACCTACCGTGGTCCCATGACGCTCCGCGACGCGCTCGCGCAGTCGGTTAACGTTCCTGCGGTGAAGGCGCTCTACCTCGTGGGCTTAGGAGACGCACTAAAACTTGCGCGAGCAATGGGGATTACCACCCTCCTCGACCCAGCGCGCCTCGGCCTCACCTTGGTTCTCGGGGGTGGCGAGGTAACACTCCTCGACATGGTGTCTGCCTACGGCGTTTTTGCAAACGAGGGAGTGAGAAGCCAGTACCGAAGTATTATAAAAATTGAAGACCTGTCTGGAAACGAAGTTCGCTCCTACCCCGTGACCCAGTCGCGCGTCCTTGAAGAAGAGGTTGCACTCTCGGTGTCAGATGTCCTGTCCGACAATGCCGCCCGCACTCCCGCGTTCGGGGCAAACTCGCCGCTCAACTTCCCTGGGTACCACGTCGCCGCAAAAACAGGTACCACCAACGACTCACGCGACGCATGGATTGTCGGCTACTCGCCCAACCTTGCTGTTGGTGCATGGGCTGGGAACAATAACAACTCTCCCATGGTGAAACAGGTCGCTGGTTTTATTGTGGCGCCGATGTGGAACCGGTTTATGCAGCAAGCGCTCGCCCGTGTGCCTAATGACCCCTTTCCTGAGCCGCGGGCACTCGTTACTGAAAACGACAAGCCGATTTTGCGCGGTATCTGGGAAGGGGTAGATATACAAAACAATCCCGAGGGTGGTATGAGAATCACTGCATCAATTCACTCAATCCTCTACTGGCTCGACAAGGACAACCCTCGCGGGCCACGGCCCGAGGATCCATCGCAGGACCCGCAATTTAAATACTGGGAGTATGGTGTGGAGCGCTGGAAAGAACGTAACGGCCTTGTAGATGGAATGGTGCTTATCCGCTAGTGCTCTAGCGTATATCGCGTAGAAGTTCGCGAGCGCGGGGCATGTGCTCGAAAAGCGCACTCAGTATTTTCCCACGATTGAGTTGGATGGTGTTTTTTGCCACCGAGGAAACTGCAACGAACGCGACCCCGTTCTTAATAGAAATCTTTTCTGAACCAACAGAAATCCCCACTGTCTCGCGGAGCGTCTCAGCAACTGCCCGGCGCAGAGAGTCGTGTGGTGGGGTGAGCCCTTGAAAGCGAGACAAAAAGTCTCCGACGAGCTTCATAGTGAGCTACCGATTCATCGGCATCACCAGGTAGGTGAACCCCTTTTCAGGAACTTCTGAAATGACGAGTGGTTTGCCGGGACCTGAAAATTTAAATACCACGCTATCCGAGGTTACTACGGCAAGTGCGTCTAGAATGTAGCGAACGTTGAACGATAGTGCGATATCTTCCCCCTCAAGCGCCGCGTCAGTTTCCTCAAGCGCCTCACCAACTTCGCGGTTTGCCGATTTAAACGATAGGCGCTTTTCGCGAACACGTGCGAGAAACTCAACCTGTCCGCCCTGGTCCGTAAACACTGACACCTTTCTGAGCGTCTTTACCACATCTTCGGTGAGTGTCGTCGCGGTGGTGGTGAACGTCTTTGGAATAATAGCTCCGTACTCGGGGAATGCTCCGTCCACTACTCGCGAGGTTATAAAGCCTCCACCCACCACAAACGTCACTTGGTTTTCACCTAAGCGAACCTCGACAACATCACCTCCCGCAAGAACACGAATAATTTCCGGGATGTTTCTTGCGGGCACGAGGAGTGGGTCGCATGAGTCTTTTGATTTTGTAACCACGCGCATCTCGGCAAGCCGAAATGAGTCTGTGGCTGCCGCAGTTAAAACACCATCGACCACCTTCAAGAAAATACTGGAAAGCTCGGGGCGCATCCCTGACGGGGACGCAGCAAAAGAAACTGTCTTAAGGGTTTGAAGAAGCTCTTTTGCAGGTAGGGTTAGTACTCCACCGACCCCCTCTTTAACATACGGAAGTGTCGGGAACTCGGAGTGGTCAAGTGTTTTTAGTTTTGAAACACCATGCGAACCACTTACTGAAAGTGTGGTGCCTGACGCCTCGATGATAATTTTCTGTTCTGTAGCCGCTGAAACGAGCTGGTGGAGGACCTGCGCTGGAACAGCAACTATCCCTTCCTCAATAATTTTCGCCTTGAGAGGAATTTCAACACTCACGTCGAGGTTGGTTGCCTGCACTACAGCGCGCCCCCCGTTTGCCTGAATCACTGCGCAGGAAAGTACAGGAAGTGAGAGATTTTTGTTGCCAATGCGCGCAGCGATCTGTACCGCGTGCTCAAAGTTCTCTTTTAAGATTTCTATTTTCATATAGTTAAAACTTCTTTATTTTTATACCCTGTGTAAAGAGAGGATAAGTGGTTTTTGTGTTGACGGTGCTAGGCAAAACACTGGCACGGTGTGGGTGTAAGTGCTCGGGTAAGGTGTTTGTGGTGTGGGGAAAAGAACCGCCCGCCATTTTTGCGTTTTCTGTCCCCACACTACCCACGCAGTTGTTCTTGTTGTTTTTCATAGTATTTCCACAGCTATTTCAACATTCCACGAATCTCCCCCATCTGGTTTTTGAGGTCTTCATCTGCGGCCAAATCATTTTTTATTTTTTCACATGCATGGATAACAGTTGTGTGGTCACGCCCTCCAAACACACTCCCAATCGCAGGGTATGACAGGTGAAAGTCCTCCCTGAGGATGTACATAATAATTTGGCGAGGACGTACAATTTCCCGCTTTCGGGTCTTGGCGTACATTGAAGCCTCTTCTACACCATAAAACTCTGCAATTTTTGCAATAATATTTTTCACCGACACCGAACGCTTCGGTTTTGTGCTCGACTTAATGATTTCCTTAATAACTTCATCATCCACCACTCCTTTGAGCTGAACCTGAATGAGAACAGTGTTAAGCATCCCCTCAATCTCCCTGATGTTTCCCGGCACAGCAAGTGAGAGGTGTTCAATAATTTGATCAGAGAGGGCAAGTCCAAGCGACAGCGCCTTCGCTTTAATAATCGCCATACGGCTCTCGTGGTCAGGTTCTTGTATAGCAACGGTCATTCCTGACACAAAACGCGACTGGAGGCGTTCAGTGAGGTCAGGAATGACGTTGGGGTGGCGATCCGAGGAGCAGATTATCTGCTTGTTGCAGTCGTGGAGGGTATTGAAGAGGTGAAAGAACTCTTCTTGGAGCGTACCCTTTTTTGAGAAGAACTGAATATCGTCGACGATGAGCACGTCGTAGGAGCGGTACTTCTCTTTAAAGGTGGGAATAGTACGGCTGTTGATGGCGTTCATGAAGTCAAACCCGAACCGCTCGGCGGTGAGGTAGAACACACGCTTCTGGGCGTAGGTTTTTTTGATGTAGTTCCCCACTGCCTGCGTCAGGTGTGTTTTCCCCCGGCCTGTTTCGCCGTAGATAAAGAGTGGGTTGTAGGCGATGCCAGGATTCTTGGCAACGGCACTTGCCGCAGCGAAGGCTATCTCATTGAAGGGTCCCACTACGAACGTTTCAAACGTGTAGCGCGGGTTGAGGTTGTCGGTCCGATTCACGTAGTAGTCAGAGAGCGGGAGCTCGGAGGAACCCTGTTTGTCGGTAGAAATCTTTTCAGGGGGTCGCTTTGGTTCCTGCTTTGAGACGACGTACTCAACGCTCCTTACGGTGTCCACAAATCCGCGAACCGTTTTTAAAATAAGCTTACCGAAGCGCTCCGACAGCCATTCCTTGGTGAGCTGGTTGGGTACTCCCACGTAGACCACCCCACTCTCAAGGCGAACAACGTGAGTTTCTCCGAACCACATTTTGAAACTCGCAGGAGAAATAGATAACTCGATGTTGGTGAGCGTATTTTCCCAAAGCTGCTTTGTGTCGAGTTCCATGAGAGTGCGTAACGAGGTGTTATTATACCCCTGTGGAAAAACAAACGAAACTTGCGAAATTGCACCTCACGTGTTAATAAGTTGTGAGTTTCGTGTGGATTACGTGAACTATGCCAAAAAGAACCTACCAACCAAAAAAGCGTAAGCGTGCCAAGACCCACGGCTTCCTCTCTCGCTCGAAAACTCCAACCGGGAAGCGTGTTATTGCGCGCCGCCGCCAGAAAGGTCGAGCCAAACTGACCGTCTAGGTGATATCTGGGGAACAATGCCTGCCTCCACCCCCCGGTTTTCTCGAAGCACGTTTCCAGTAAAGAGGCCGCTCACCCGCCACACCTTCTCCTGGGGGAGTGCTTCTCTCTATTCGCCGCCAGTGCGTGTGGCCGTTGTCATTTCAAAAAAAACCCTCAAGAAGGCTCATGACCGAAACCGGGTTCGACGTCGCCTCTACGCTGCATACGCCGCCTCTGGTGGCGTCCCTTCTCACGCAGCGGTACTGTTTCCGCGACGTGAGGCACTCACCACACCATTCACAGAACTTGTGCGCGACCTCAGAGCTATAGAGCAGAAGTAGTAACGCTCCCAGGTTCGCTTTTATGCAGAGCGCGCGGTAAAATACATCGCATGCTTTCAGCCTTTTTCAATACGTTCATTTACAACCCCATCTACAACGCACTCGCGCTCTTGGTTGGGTTCGTTCCCGGGGGCGACGTGGGTGTTGCGATTATTCTCCTAACACTCCTCATTAAGTTTGCCCTCTTCCCTCTTTCACTGAAGGCGCTCGAAACCCAGGCCATGATGCGGGACATCGACCCAGAACTGAAGGCGCTGCGCACAAAGTATGACAATAACCGCGAGGAACTTGCACGAAAAACTATGGCGCTTCTCAAGGAGCGGAAGGTCAACCCCTTTGCGAGTATTTTTCTTATCCTGATCCAACTCCCCATTATTTTCGGCCTCTACTTCGTGTTCTTAAGCGAAGGTACGACCGCCGGCTTTGATCCGTCCCTCCTCTACGCTTTTGTGCCAAACCCCGAGAGCGCGTCATTCCTGTTTTTGGGGGCAGTAAGTCTTACTGGAAAGAGTGTCATCCTCGCTCTCCTGGTAGGTATTACGCAGTTCATCAATGCGCGCCTCATGCAGTTTCCAGCGCCTAACGGTGAGGCGGGTTCGTTCTCTCACGACATGGCAAAGAGCATGCAGCTTCAAATGAAGTACGTGTTCCCGGTTGTGATGGCCTTTGTCGCCTACGTCATCTCTACCGCTATCGCGCTCTACTTCCTCGTTTCAAACCTTTTCCAGCTCTTCCAGGAGCTCTACCTGCGCCGTAAGCGTCTCCACACGGCGCCAGCGCCGAGCGTCTAACTACTCGTCCGTTGTTCGGAATACCCAGAAGGTCAGATCGTTTTTGTTGGTAAACCCTACGTACGAGCCTTCTTCATCAACTATCACATTCTCGATGTCGAGTGAGACATCGTAGTCTTCGCTTGGTGCCGCCAGGAACGTTGCTGCTCCGTCGGGGAGCGAAATAAGCCACAGGTCATCTGAGACCGCGACGCGGCCCAAGAGCCAG
>FSSH01000541.1_pt1 | contig 75916 bp, 62 predicted proteins | sample 1166101 | NCBI WGS metagenome assembly FSSH01 (sample SAMEA32972668, study PRJEB13176) | freshwater metagenome | biome: Drinking water system; feature: Biomass in drinking water that filtered by 0.45 um membrane; material: drinking water | place: USA | collected 2012-12-20 | depth 0 m | reverse complement strand
AGTCCACATGCGCATAATGACGATTCGATGTTTCGTATTCCACGTGTGCCGTATTAATGGTAATCCCACGCGCACGCTCTTCCGGCGCTGAGTCAATCTGATCGTAGCTCTTCGCTTCTCCGCCAAATTTCTTCGTCAATATCGTCGTAATCGCCGCCGTCAGCGTCGTCTTACCATGATCCACGTGCCCTATCGTACCAACATTTACGTGTGGCTTCGACCGCTCAAATTTACTCTTTGCCATGTTTTGTTTCCCCTTTGCGTGCTTTAACCATACAATTTTACATACAACCTATGGAGCCCATGGCCAGGATTGAACTGGCGACCTCTCCCTTACCAAGGGAGTGCTCTACCACTGAGCTACATGGGCAAGCATAAACAACTCTACTTTACCGTTTTACCTGCTAATTCCCATTTGGAGCGGGTGAAGGGAATCGAACCCTCATCGTAAGCTTGGAAGGCTTCTGCTCTACCATTGAGCTACACCCGCACTAGTTCGCTACTTGCAAGAAGCACAACTTAAACCCATATTAGCAGGAGCTATCACCCTGCTCTTCTTACTGCATTTCCAAAATTGGTGGAGGGGGAAGGATTCGAACCTTCGAAGGCAGAGCCGTCAGATTTACAGTCTGATCCCTTTGACCGCTCGGGAACCCCTCCGAACGAAACTGGCGATTATGAATATATTGCACGCATAAGTCAATCTAGTTTTAACGGGCAATTGTAGATAGATAGGGATTAATACCATCCACAGTTTTTGACAAGAATACATTACAGTTGTTAGTGCATGTTTCGATGCCACAAAACTTCATAATTTGAAAACAAATAGTGAATTTCATTCTTAACTTATTAGGCCAAGCGAATTCTTGGATCGACCAATGTGTACGATATATCAGTCAGAACCAAACCTACGATATATAAAAGAGAACCTAGAAAAACCATTGCCCTTACAATTGCAAAATCCTGCGAATTAATCGCATCAATGGTGTAGCTGCCCAACCCAGGGATACCAAAAAACGATTCAACCAGCAGACTGCCGAGAAATAATAAAGGCACCACAACAACCGCACCGGTTAAAATTGGAATCAACGCATTCCCAAGTACATGCCGGAATAGCACAATGCGCTCGGATAGTCCTTTGGCTCTGGCTGTACGAACATATTCTTTGTTCATCTCTTCCAGAAATATAGTGCGATACCAGCGTATATTGGATCCCGCGCTACTGATCACGCCAATGATAACCGGTAAAAATAAAAATTTTGCGGCATCGAGTCCGGTTTCATAACCGGATATGGGCACCCAATGCCATAGTTTACTGATCAAGAATTGTCCGACGATAATATAAAATAAGCTGGAGATTGACATCAAGGCCACGCATAAAACCACACCCAGGAAATCGATGTAAGTGGCACGAAAAAAAACCATCAGCAACGCAAAAGTAATGTACACGAGCAAACCCAACACAAAGACCGGCAAAGCAATCGCCAGACTTGGCAGCATGCGCGACTTGATTTCCTGGGCAATATCCCGGCCATCATCCGCTTTGCCGAAATCAAAAATAAACATGGATGCCGATTTCTCAAAAAAAACCGTATTGGTCAATTTATCCAACTTTTCCACCTCTTGATTGAATAACAGCGGCTTATCATAACCGCGCTCCGCCTTCCATTTTTCAATCGCTTCGGGTGTTACATACTTAATACCAAGCTGCATCCGCGCCATGTCATCGGGTGTATTCACGACAAAGAACAACACGAATGTAATGAGATTAACTCCGATCAGAATCGGAATCGCATAAAAAATGCGCCTGATGATATAACTCAGCATTTACCTTATCCTGTAACGTCAGAAGAAGCTGCACGCACTGCGGTACTGCTCTCGTGACGGCGAAAAGCATTCACAGCGGGAATAAAGCTGACTACCAGCACAGCCAAAATCAACGCGACAGGCCATATAACCGGCTCATTCCATTCAGCGCGCTTGCTCGTTCTCAAAGCGGTATTGATTTTGAAATATTTCAGATTATTATTTGATATCCGGTTGGGTTTTACATTCTGATACCAAGCGTGGTACAAGCCATAATCCTTTGGATGATACCCCCATAACCATGGCGCATCGAAGCGTAAAATCTCAACCATGCAGTCAATAATCAGTTGCCGCTGCGGCCCATCCTCCATATTTTTCATTTGCTCAAATAGGCGGTCATATTCCGCGTTGTGATAATTTGCTGCATTCTCGCCACTATTTCCTACTTTACGTTGCGGGCCATACAATAAGAATAAAAAATTTTCCGCATCCGGATAGTCGGCATTCCAGCCCCATTCAAAAATCTGTGCATTCCCTTTGCGGATCTTGTCTTGAAAGCGATTGTAATCAGTACTTCTTACGACCAGCTGGATATTTAATTTCTGAAATTGCTTACGCATCCAATCCAATCTGGATCTATCTTCAGCGCTACGCGCAGTGACATCAAAATATAAAATGAGCGGCGCGCCGGTTCGTTGATCTATTCCATCCGGATAACCCGCCTCAGCCAGCAAAGCTTTTGCAGCTTGAATTGACTTACGCTGCGGCTCACCGTTTACCCAATCGTACACCACCGGATTGATGCCTTCCTCACCCTCTCGGTAACCTGCAATGCCTGGCGAAATAGGGCTTTGGGCCGGCATTCCACGGCCATTGGCAAAAATCGAAATAAACTCTTCGTAATCCACGGCGATCGAAATCGCTTGGCGCAGTTTTCTGGCCGATTCGCTTTCTCGTGCATTTCTGCCACCGACGACCGGATCGAGCATATTAAATCCCATATAATAGGTCGATGCTGCCACCGCCGTCTCCAACCGTATCCCCTGTTCAGCCATTGCTTCGGTCACCGTCGCCTCACCCTGTCCTACCAGCTGCACAGCTTGATCAAAACTATCCGAACCAATACCACTGGCATCGTAATAACCTTGCAGGAATTTATTCCATCTCGGAATACTTTCCTTTTCCCGGGTGAAAATAATTTTATCAATGAACGGTAATTTCTTTCCGGCATCCACGAGAAGTCCATTTTCCTCATCTCCCGGCATACCTTCTGCAGGATAGTATTCATCATGAAAATTGGGATTCTTTTCCAATACCATCCGTGAATTTGGATTGTTCTCGGTTAGCATATAGGGACCAGTGCCAACCGGATACCAATCCAATGTGATGTTTTTTTGTTTTAATCCTGGCTGCGAATAAAAACGATCAGCCTCCCACGGAATCGGAGCAAAAAAAGGCATCGCCAGCCAATACACAAATTGCGGATACTTGCCTTTTATTGTGATACGGTAAGTATATCTATTTACAACTTGCACTCCTTCCAATTGATAATCTCTTAAATCCAGGAATGTTTTTTCTTCCGGCCGATCCTTATCGGCTTGCTTCAGCACATCTGCATATTCCCTGAGTCCGGCAATGTAATCAGCCATCAGTCCGTAAATCGGCGAATGCAATTTTGGATGTGCTAAACGCTTGATCTGATATACATAATCTTCCGCCACCAATTCCCTGGTACCGGTTTTCGAAAAATCCGCAAGCTTCCGCACCGGCGCCATTTCCTGCCGGTTTAGATCATGATACAACCAGTGACCTTGGGCATCGCGGGCAAATGCCGGGTGTGGTTGAAAATGTATTCCCGCTTTGATTGTAATTTCATACACGCTATAGGCAATATCATCCGGTTGCGCATCACTTGGCAGTTGATTGCCATGAGCATCCAAATACTTCACCACAGGTATTTCTTCAGCTGTCGCTGGAATCAACACGAATGGCCGCTGTAAATAATGATATTGCAGTGGAGGCTCATAGATTTGCGCAGTGAATTGAATTTCATTGGAGCTATAGGATTGCACCGGATCCAGATGTTTAGGCCGTTCTGTGAATACTGTATAGAGAATGTTTTTTTCCGCATCCTCCGCTGCATAGGGATTGTTCCATTGATGCCCGCTGCATGCGGTAAGCCAAGCCAAAAGTATCAGTAATCCAGGTAAGAGAATCCGTTTATCCATTGCAATTTCGATTCGATGGGATCCATGTTTTAAGTAAAAATGACGCAACCATCTTATATATCTTCCTTTACACAATTCCATCTTATGCCACCCATCGGCTATAATTCGACAATTGACTCAATTCTACAAGGAAATTATATGGGGTTTCTGGCAAATAAACGCATTCTCATCACCGGACTGCTCAGCAACCGCTCCATTGCTTACGGTATTGCAAAAGCTATGAAACGAGAAGGCTCGTCACTGGCTTTCACTTATCAGGGCGAAGAAGTTCGTGGCCGGGTGGAAAAGCTGGCGGCAGAATTTGATAGTAATCTGTTATTTCCTTGCGATGTCGCCAATGACAATGAAATCGCTGCATGTTTCGAGAACTTACAGAAGCACTGGGATTCACTCGATTGTATTGTGCATTCCATTGCTTTCGCGCCGCGCGAAGCATTAACCGGTGATTACCTGGAAAGCGTCAATCGGGAGGCTTTCCGTATCGCGCATGACATCAGCGCCTATAGTTTTTCTGCACTTGCCAAAGCCGCACTACCGTTAATGCAAAACCGCAACGGCGCTTTTCTGACATTGAGTTACTTGGGTGCTGTCCGGGTCATGCCGAACTATAACGTCATGGGCCTGGCTAAAGCCAGTCTTGAAGCAAATGTCCGTTTTATGGCTTCCAGCCTGGGCCCGAAAGGTATCCGCGTCAACGCTATCTCCGCCGGTCCAATCAAGACATTAGCCGCAGCAGGTATCGGAAATTTTGGGAAATTGTTAGGTTATACCGAGAAGGTCTCACCATTACGCCGCAATGTAACCACGGATGAGGTCGGTAACGTTGCCGCTTTCTTATGCAGCGATCTTGCTAGTGGCATTACCGGGGAAATAACTTATGTCGATGCAGGATTCAACACCGTTGCGTTTAATCTCAACGATTAGCTATTATTAAACACAGGGGGTAATAAATTCAGGAAACTAGAAGCTGTCTTGTTTAACTTTTACATCATAGCGCTGCCTGAGTGCAGCTAAGTATGACGAGACTTCTTCTTGTGTGATCATTTGCTGGAGTTGTTTGGTAAAACTATCCAGTTTAGTTTTATCTGCAGATTCGGATTCAACGATCTTATTGATTCGTACCAGATTAAATCCGCCTTTTGGATTGACTGCTCCCGTATACACTGGCAGAGCACTAGTCTTCGCTCTAAAAACAACTCTTAATGTTTCATGATCCAGTCCTTGCGGCTGCATATAAGAGATCTGCTTGGCTTCGTCCCAAGTGACATCACTTAACTCTTCTCCAGCTTGTAAGCGCACGAGCTTTGCTTGTCCTTCTTCCACCGCTTTTGCTTCAGCCATTTGCTTTCTAAGCCTTCCCACGATCTGCTCTCTAACAACCTCAAGCGATTGCGTCGTGGCTGGTTTATGCTCAAGAATGCGGGCCGACACAAATGTATCGGGTTTCACTTCAATTGCTTCAGTATTACGGTGGTTTGAAATCACATCCGCTGAGAAAATTGCTGACAGCAGTTTCTCATTTGCAAGAATGGATGGCTCTGCCTTATCTCTCGTAATCCAATCACTCTCCTGTGTGGATAGTTCGAACTTTTCTGCCGCAGCTTGCAGATTATCGCCTTGTTCGTAAACGATATTACTGAAGTCTTCAGCAATTTCCCCAAAAATACTGCTCACCATCTCTAATTTAAGCTTATTTGCAATCTGTTCCCGCACTTCTTCCAGATCAGGACGTTTCTCTTCCTTGATAGCGGTCAACTTGATTACATGGAAACCAAAATTCGTTTCCACGATATCGCTCACTTCGTCCAGTTGCATTGAAAAAATTTTATCTTCAAAGGCTTTAACCATGACACCACGGCCAAAAAAACCCAGATCTCCACCGCGCATTGCCGAGCCTGGATCATCCGAATCTTGCTTGGCAATTTCTGCGAACTGCTCCGGATTTTGCTTAATTTTCTCCAGAATGCTTTCAGCTTTTTCTTTTGCTACGCGTTTCTCGTCATCCGTGGCATCAGCCGCAATACTGATCAAAACATGACTGGCTTTACGTTCTTCGGCTTTACCAAATTCATTCTGATGCTCGGAAAAATAAGTATTAATCGCTTCGTCACTCACTGTTTCATTTTTTGCTACCGCATCTAGCGATAACACCAAATATTCAACTCGTGCACGTTCCGGCAAATCAAAGTCAGCTCTATGCTTGTCATAATAACTGGTAATGTCAGATTCTTCCGGTGTCACTTGCGATAGGAATTGTTCAGGAGCGATCTGCGATTGACTGATTTCGCGCTTAACTTCAGTGAGGTAGTGCACTTTCTCAGCAACTGCTTTGGGAGCAAATGCATTATCGCTGTAACCGTCCAACAATTGCTGAAGCAGAAGCTCCTGACGCACACGTGACTCAAATACTGCCGGAGTTAGCCCTTGATTGCGCAGCAATTCTTCGTATTGCTGCTTGGAAAAATTACCATCTTTTTGAAATGCGGGGGCTTCCCGGAGAGTTTTGATTAGCTGTGAATCCAGTACGGTAAAACCATTGCTAACAGCTTCCCGTTGTAATAGTCTCTGCTGAATGAGTTTTTCCAGCACCGAGTTTCTTACCTCAAAAGTATCCAGCATCGCACTATCGAAATTTGCACCCAGCATCGCGCGCATTCTTTCATGATGATCACGTAATGCTTGCTCATATTCACGTCGTGGAATTTCTTCACCATCCACTACCGCAACATAACCTTCGCCACCCATCGTACGATACGATTCAACACCCCAAAATAAGAAGGGTAATATTAACAAGCCCATAAAGACTTGCACGACACGTTTTTTACGGTTGACGAAATCAAACACAATTAGAACCTGAGAATGCTAGAAAGTGAAATGACGATCAAATAACTTTTTACTTATCGTAAGCTGATAAACCTAATTTGGCGGAGTGGACGGGACTCGAACCCGCGACCCCCGGCGTGACAGGCCGGTATTCTAACCAACTGAACTACCACTCCTAGAACTAGCAAATTTGACTGGTGGGTGCTGACGGGATCGAACCGCCGACATTCGCCTTGTAAGGGCGACGCTCTACCAGCTGAGCTAAGCACCCGGTCAAGAAAGTGCGCTAGTTTACTGCATCTTTAAGCGCTTTACCAGCACTGAATTTAGGAACCTTCGCTGCTTTGATTTTAATTGCAGCACCCGTACGGGGATTACGGCCTGTACGTGCAGCCCTTGTGCCTACTTTAAAAGTCCCAAATCCGACCAAAGTAACACTTTCATTTTTTTTGAGTGCCCCTTTTATTGCTGCTAATGCGCCATCCAATGCGCTGCCCGCAGAAGCTTTAGAAATTTTAGCCGATTTTGCGATAGCTTCGATGAGTTCGGATTTGTTCATATAATTCCCCTTCTTGGTTAATGGTAATTAAATCACAAGCAAGTACTGCAGACGCTCTTATATCAAGCCGTTAACGGCTGGTCAAGCGAATTAGCGTGTTCTCGCCGTACCATTTATCAAGCAAATCAACTGTTTCAGAGAATACCGATTAACAGCGTCAGTTAAAAATTTCATAAAAACAAATAACTAGTCACCAGAAGCAGAATTAACTGGAAGTTCTCAGGATAAATTCTACGCTAATAAATTTCCGACTTCTGTTCGCGGTTTAACAACACTTCAACCGCTTTCTTGGCGGATACTACGCCATGCAAAATATCGCAAACCGCTTGAGTAATGGGCATCTCAATCTTCAATTGCCTGCCTAATTGCAAAACCGATTTCGCCGTGTGCACACCTTCGGCGACATGCCCTAATGCATTTAAAATATCCGCCAGCGATTTTCCTTCAGCCAGCATCAATCCGACTTGTCTGTTTCTGGATAAATCTCCCGTGCTAGTCAGAATCAAGTCACCAACTCCGGCCAGTCCCATGAAGGTTTTCATATCCCCTCCCAAGCCAAGCCCCAATCGCATAGTTTCTGACAATCCTCGTGTAATCAGTGCTGCCCTAGCATTATGTCCAAAACCGATGCCATCAGAAATGCCTGCTGCGATGGTGATCACATTTTTTACCGCCCCCCCGGTTTCCACTCCGACAACATCCTCACTGGTATAAATACGCAGCCTTGCACTGTGCAACTCAGCGGCCATTTTACTGGCGAAATCAATATCATCAGATGCCAGTGTCAAAGCTGTTGGGAGACCTTGAGCCACCTCTTCCGCGAAACTTGGTCCGGATAACACACCACAAGGCGGTAATCGACCGGAAAATTCTTCAACAGCAATTTGATGCGGCAGATAAGTAGTTTCCGATTCAAACCCTTTGCATCCCCAAATGACCGGTACCTTGATCTTACTGGCAACGATGGCCCGCAATGTGTCACGCAAACCGGCAACAGGCACAACTATTAGCGCCAGATTGGCACCTTCCAACGCCTCATCCAGCGTTGCAGTAATCTTCAGGGATTCAGGCAATGAGTGGCCCGGTAGGAAAGCTTGATTAATTCGTTGACGATCCATCTCAGTTGCATGATCCGGATCCTTTGTCCATAGATGAATCTGATGGCGCGTTGATAGGTTAATCGCTAAGGCGGATCCCCATGCACCCGCGCCCAGTAACGCAATTTTCATGACCCCCAAACCTGATTGACTTTGACATAGCCCGTCTGACCGCCAGAGTGCCGCACTTTGACCCAACCTTTGCTATCGGAATCCAACCATTCCAGGACAAGATTCTCCTCAGCCTGAAACACTAATTCCGAGTTTGCATCGGCTGATTTGTGGATACTGGCCAACGGCACCGTCACCACCACAAAGCGCTGCTGACTCAGCGCTTTCTTTTCAACCCAAGCAAGACTTCCACTACTGTCGCGAACTTTTGCCCAGCCATCGACATCCACCACGACTTCAACGGGAAGATGACGATCCGCCACGAACAGTTTATCGGCTCTCAGCGATGGCGCGTCATACATGACAACCGCACTGTCGGCGATTGAGAAAAACTCCATTTCAGCGACTGCATAACCGGGAGACTGCAAAAAAATACCGGTCAGAAAAATTCCTACTTTATTTTTTAACCAGCATGAATCAATCAGTGAGTTTTTTTTCATGCGATTTTCATCTCCATGCACGCGGTTACTTTTAATTCGGTTTTGTTTCCGCGTTTTTCTGCTGATAAATGGCCTCAAAATTAACCGGATTGAGAATTACCGGTGGAAATCCGGCGCGCGTCACAACGTCCGACACCACTTCCCGCAAATAAGGAAAGAGAATATTGGGACAACCAATTCCCAACACCGGATCTATCTCTCCAGCCGGTATATTCCGAATACGGAAAATTCCCGCTTGCTGGGCTTCCACCAAAAACATGTTCTTGTCTTTTATCTTAGCCGTCACCGTTGCAGTTAATAATACTTCATATAATCCTTCACCGATCCCTTGACTCTTGGTTCCCAGCTGCAAGTTAATTTCCGGCGTATCTCTTTCCAGAAAGATATTCGGTGCATTGGGAATCTCCAGGGATAAATCCTTCACATAGATTTTTTCTATGGCAAAAACCGGTTGCTGTTGCTCGCTCATATTGATCTTGTCCAATATAGTGAATTAATAAAATAAACCTAAAATACAAATTGCTATCGCGTCAATCAACGCGGCTGAAATCAACTCGCCAGCAGAGCCGACAGCTCACCCGCGCGATCCAATTGCTCCAAGTCATCATACCCACCCACATGCTTTTCACCAATATAGATTTGCGGGACTGTGCGACGCCCTGTTTTTCCCATCATTTCGATGCGTTGCTCTGGCTCCAGATCAACGCGGATTTTCTCAATTTCCTGAACTCCTTTTGCACGCAACAAGCTTTCCGCCATCTTGCAATAGGGGCAAAAACCAGTGGTATACATGATAACCCGGGGCATTTACGTTCACTTCCTTTATCGTTTAACCATGGGTAAACCGGCGCGCTTCCAAGAATCAATCCCACCCATCAGATTAACTACTTGGGAAAAACCGTTTTTCTTCAAAACAAGACTGGCATTATTGGATCGAATACCACCCCGGTATACCACCACAACGGGCTTTTCCTTGAATTTTTGTAATTCCGTCCAACGTTCTTCAATTTTCTCCGCCGGAATATGCTTGGCATTCGGCAAATGCCCTGCAGCAAATTCGCTATCGTCGCGCACATCCAATACCAACGCATCCTGGTAATTGATGAACTGTACCGCAGTTCGTGTATCGATTTCTTTGATGCCGCCCTGCGTTACCATCGACCATACCAATAATGAACCGCTAATAACCGCGGTGATAACGAACAATAAATTCTCTAACCTGAGAAGAAAATGATCTTGTAATAATGACAATTCCATATAAGCTTTATTTTATTAGATTTTTTAAACTCTGAATTTTATCAGAAACTGAAAAGTTAAGGGATTCTCTGCTGCCAGACATTTGACTTCGCACATCATAGCATCATGCTCACCGACTTATCGGATTCAAATCCACGAATACTTCACCTATTCCATCTTTAATTAACTTAACAAGAAATACAAAAATCTGTCATCATTTTTCATGAAAAAAAAGCATTCTTATTTTTTTCATGCCAAAGAATCAGTCTAATGCTGTGTTTACAATCAAAAGTATAATAAAATAGCTGCGTTTTTTAATCTGCTTGACGATACTCATTTCCTTTTTATCAAAAGGCCAATATGAAGAAAATTGTTCTCCTGCGGCATGGAGAAAGTACCTGGAATCAAGAAAATCGATTTACTGGCTGGACAGATGTTGATTTAACGCCTCAAGGCATACAGGAAGCTCAAAGTGCCGGCAGGTTATTACGCGAACACGGGTTTGCATTTGATATTGCTTATACATCCGTCCTCAAACGGGCTATCCGCACTTTATGGATCGTGCTGGATGAAATGGATCAAATGTGGATTCCTATCCAACACACCTGGCGCCTGAATGAGCGGCACTATGGTGCACTACAAGGACTGAACAAAGCGGAAACTGCGGCGCAATATGGTGACGAACAAGTCCTCATTTGGCGGCGCAGCTATGATGTCAGACCGCCCGCATTAACCGTTGATGATATCCGCTATGCAGGTAACGATCCGCGTTATAAAAACCTGGTGCAGAACGATATCCCTGTAACAGAATGCCTTAAAGATACGGTTGCTCGATTCCTGCCCTATTGGAACGCAACCATCGCACCGCAAGTTCAGGCGGGCAAGAGCGTCATCATCGCCGCACACGGCAACTCCTTGCGCGCACTTGTTAAATATCTGGATAACATTTCCGACGAAGCTATTCTAAACTGCAATATACCGACCGGCGTTCCATTAGTTTACGAATTAGACGATAATCTGAAACCGATTAAAAATTATTATCTTGGTAACTTAGCTGAAATCCTGGAAGCAATGCAAACCGTCGCTAACCAAGGTAAATCGAGTGCTTAAAACATAATCCATTCTTTATTCAGATGCATGAGTGTAACCGGGCGCGCGATTCGAATAAATCTTATCAATCTGGAAATCATACGTTTAATTCAATTCACATAAAACATTACCGGTCAATCCTGGCGATTTGGGCGCTGATCTTGTTTTGCCCGTCATCCGCATTCTCAAGCAATCAGGAAAATCTTAAACTGCTGCGGGAACGCATTCAATCACTACAAAAAGATTTAGCCAATAAAGAAGCGCTAAAACAGAACGCAGCAGATGCATTGCAAAGAACTGAGCGTGCAATCAATGCTATCACGCAAAAAATGACCAAACTTATCGAGTACGACCGGCAAGCTATTGAAGAATACAAGCAGCTGCAAGCACAGCACAAAAAACTCAGCGATGAAATCGGCATCGTAAGAAATCAACTGGAAAGATTACTTTATCAACAATATATCGGGGGACAACAAGATTATTTGCGGTTGGTGTTGAATCAGCAAAATCCGCATCAGATCGCACGCGATATTTATTATTACCGGCAACTCTCGCTCGCTCGCTCGGATAGCATCAAGAATCTTCAGTACAATCAATATGAAATCGCGACTCTGACACAAACCAGCCGTCAAAAGAAAGACGAAATTGCCGCTATCCAAGCGGAATATTTTGATCAACGAAAAAAACTTCAACAAGAAAAAACCAAGCAGCAAACATTGCTTACGCAAGTATCCAGTCAAATTTCTCAGCAGCAACAGGAAATCAGTAAACTCGAACAGGATGAAAAACGCTTAACGAATCTAGTGAACGAAATTAATCAATTGCTTACGCAAGAAAAATCCAACACCACAGTAATTAACAGCAAACTTCCTGATGCTTCGACTACGAGCGCCGCATTCTCAACGTTAAAGGGTAAATTAAATTTGCCCGTGCGCGGGAAACTTGTAAACACTTTTGGTGGTCAACGTTCAGGTAAACATGTGACATGGAAAGGTTTATTCATACAATCACCTGATGGCAGTGAAGTCAAAGCAATCTCCGCAGGCCGGGTCGTATTTGCGGATTGGTTAAGAGGTTTTGGAAATTTGATAATTCTGGATCACGGAAACAACTACATGAGCTTATATGGCAATAATGCAACACTTCATAAACAAGTTGGCGAGCCGGCTCGCAGCGGCGAAACGATTGCAACCGTTGGAAATAGCGGCGGTAATACCGATTCAGGTTTATATTTTGAGCTTCGTCACGGAGGAAAGCCGTTTGACCCGTTGACGTGGATAAAAATAGAATGAACGCAGCAGCCATTTACATAAATTTGATCAGTGCGGAGATAGCTTAAATGAGTAACGTAATCAAAAAAACAGGTTTAATTCTAATTGGCGCAATTGCTGGAATGATGCTCAGTTTGAATTTCTCTGCTATTGCCAAAAAAGAAAATATCGAGGCGATTCATCCGCTGCCGATCGAAGAACTGCGCACATTTGCCCAGGTATTCGGCCGGATCAAAAGCGATTATGTTGAGTCTGTGGAAGACAAAAAACTAATCACCGAGGCGATCAATGGCATGTTGATCGGACTGGATCCGCATTCGTCATACCTCGACAAAGACGAATACAAAGAGCTGCAAATCGGCACACAAGGCGAATTCGGCGGTTTGGGAATTCAAGTTACGATGGAAGACGGTGTCGTAAAAGTCATATCGCCAATTGAAGACACACCGGCGTTTCGCGCGGGCATTAAAACCGGCGATCTGATCGTAAAATTGGATGATACCGTCGTTAAGGGCATGACACTGAATGATGCGATCAAGCTGATGCGTGGCAAACCTAACACTTCGATCAAGATCACGATTGTACGGGAAGGAGAAACAGAACCGCTGGTCTTTAATCTGGTGCGCGACATCATTAAAATCCAAAGCGTTAAATCGAAAATGATCGAACCGGGTTATGCGTATATCCGTATCACGCAATTCCAAGAACAAACCGGCGAGAATCTGGCACAGGCCATCAAAACGCTTTTCGCCGAAAACAGCGGCGCAATGAAAGGATTAATTCTGGACTTACGCAATGATCCGGGTGGACTGCTCAATGGCGCTGTCGCTGTATCGGCTGCTTTTCTGCCAGAAAATGCTTTAGTCGTTTATACCGAAGGCCGCAGTCCGGATGCAAAAATGAAACTGCACGCCAACCCGGAATATTACCTGCGCGGGCCAGATGAAGATTATCTGAAAGGATTACCGTCCGCAGTTAAAACAGTGCCGATGATCACATTGGTTAATGGCGGTTCCGCTTCCGCATCGGAAATTGTAGCGGGAGCGCTGCAAGACCATAAACGCTCCATCGTGATGGGATCGCAAACGTTTGGTAAAGGATCGGTGCAAACAATTCTGCCGTTAGGTAACAATACCGCGATTAAACTGACAACCGCGCGCTATTACACACCGAATGGCCAATCTATTCAGGCACAAGGAATCACACCCGATGTCCTGGATGAAACCGACAGCGGTGATGAGCAACGTTTGCGGGAAGCGGACCTAAACCGGCATTTATCCAATGGCAAAAAAACGGAGAAAAAAGCTGCTTCCGAAGCTGAAAAAACCGCTTTGAAACCTGCCAGCGACAAAAAAGAGAAGAAAGAAAAGAAAAACAAAGACAAAAATAAAGCCCCTATGGAATTCGGCTCTGAGGAAGATCTCCTGTTGAAACAAGCTATGAATTACTTCAAGGGCATTACCGCATCACCCGAGAAAAAAAGCGACGAAACCAAGAGCTGATCTCAGGAATCGTGGATGATCAGCAGTTACTTCGCTACAGCCGTCATATCCTGCTCCCGCAAATCGACATTGCGGGGCAGGAAAAACTCAATCAATCGCATGTATTAATTATCGGTGCCGGTGGCTTGGGCTCTCCCGCCGCCCTGTATCTCGCCGCCAGCGGAATTGGCCATCTGACCATTTGTGATGGCGATCAAGTTGATTTAACCAATTTGCAGCGTCAGATCATCCATGATAGCGGCACCATCGGTTTAGCCAAAACGCAGTCGGCAAAACAAACGCTGCATAGAATTAATCCCGCAACCCATATCACTACAATTCAGGCGCATGTCGATGCAGAAGAACTGTCGCAGCTGGTCCCGCAAGCCGATGCAGTCATTGACGCCAGCGATAACTTCAGTACCCGCCATCATGTGAACCGGGCCTGTGTCACTCATAAGAAACCGCTGATTTCCGGTGCCGCGGTGCAATTTTCCGGTCAAATCAGTGTGTTCGATTTACGTCATGACAGCAGTCCTTGCTATCATTGTTTATATCCGCTTGATGGAGATCAGGAAGATATGCCGTGCGCAATTATGGGAGTATTCTCGCCTATGGTTGGTATCATCGGCAGCATGCAAGCTGCGGAAACGCTAAAAATTCTATTGAATATCGGCCAGAGTCTGAACGGCCGTCTGCTGCTACTGGATGGTCTCGCAATGAACTGGCGCTCGGTCAGATTAAATAAAGATCCGCTCTGTCCAGTATGCCGGCACAATGCCCGGTAAAAAATAATGCATCAGAAACTGATGGTTATTGCACTTTAAAGTAGTTCCTTCGGCAACAAAGTCACTCGTTGCGTTTCCCAATTGGCCAGCGGATCACGCCTGAATCCGCTGTTAACAAACTGATACCAGCGGCCAATCACGAAGCACATGAATAAATTGGCTTGCGCCGCAATATCCACGTCCGCTTTCAGCCGTTGCTCGCTAACGGCGAACCGTAATGCCTGTTTTAAAGTCGCTTCCAGCCGGTCGTGCAGCTGATGAATGCGCAATTGCAAATGATCGTTCTCATTGATCAGCGCATCGCCAATCAGAATCCGCGTCATGCCCGGATTTTTTTGCGAAAAACCTAGCAGTAGCAGTAACAAGTTTTCAATCTGCTTGGCATTCGGCTGTTCTTCTTGCAGAATTTTATTGATCAGCACAAATAATGTTTTCTCAATGAATTCAATTAAAGCCGCAAACATGTGCGATTTATTGGAAAAACAGCGATAGATTGCTGATTCCGAGATTCCCGATTGCCTTGCCAATGCAGCTGTGGTGATCTTAACTCGCTGCGGATACTCCAGCATCCCGGCCAGCGCCTGCAGGATCCGGTCTTCTCTTTCACTTGATTTGATTGAATGATTTGAATGCTTCAATTATTTGGCTGCAACATAACAAAAACGATTGCAGGAATATAACTAAATTAATAAATCAACGCGAGTACTAATCTATCCCGCCGTCAATTTCCCATGCATCGTTCTTTCCAGTAAGTATCTATAATTATTTGAATTCAATATGCACAGCAACGCAGTGCAAGCTAGACCTGTTCACCTTAAACACGCTAGAATTGCTAATTTTTTGGGTTCGAACGCATGCATACATGGCGAAAAGTGCCGTCCGGTGCCAAAACACCAGTTGCACTGACCATAGGCAATTTCGATGGGGTCCATTTAGGCCACCAGGCCATGCTTTCCCGGTTGAAAGACACCGCTAGCCGGCTAGGGCTTCCGGCCTGTGTCATGACTTTTGAACCGCATCCACGTGAATTTTTCGCTCCGGATCAAGCACCTGTCCGGCTCTCCAGTCTACGGGAAAAATTAACCTGCTTGATTCAGACAGAAGTCGACTGTATCCACATTTGCCGTTTCAATTACGATTTTGCCAGAATCGGCGCTGAACAATTTATCGCCGACATCCTGAATAAAGAACTTGCGGTGCGCTGGCTGCTGGTCGGCGATGATTTCCGTTTTGGCGCGCGGCGCGCCGGTGACTTTGCCATGTTGCAAGCATTGTCAGCAGAAAATAACTTTTCCGTCGAAGCCATGCCCAGTGTTACCATCGACGGGCAGCGCGTTTCCAGTACCGCAACCCGGCAGGCGCTTGCCAACGGCGATCTCGACACCGCCAGGAAACTGCTCGGCAGACCTTACAGCATCAGCGGACGAGTCGTAGATGGGGACAAATTAGGCAAACAACTTGGATTTCCGACCGCGAATATTCAATTGCAGCACAACCGCCCGCCGCTTTCGGGTATTTTTGTCGTATCCGTGTACGGTGCCATGCCATCCTCACCCGCTACTCCGCTACAAGGTGTTGCCAGCCTGGGTGTGCGGCCGACAACCCATGACAATGGCAGGCCTGTGCTGGAAGTTCATTTGTTCGATTTTCATCAGAAAATTTACGGACAGCAATTACAGGTTAACTTTTTACACAAATTACGCGACGAAGAAAAATATGTGGATATCAACACGCTCATCCGGCAAATCGAGAAAGATGTCGCGCAAGCCAAAAGCTTTTTTATGACTGCCCCGATTCATTCCAATAGCATGTACAACGCCCTTTAACCCATCCATTGAACTTTCATGACTGATTATAAGAAAACGCTCAATTTACTCGACACGCCGTTTCCGATGCGCGGCAATCTGGCCAGCCGAGAACCGGGTATGCTGAAAGCCTGGCAAGACAAAAACCTGTATCAAAAAATCCGCGCCGTCAGCAAAGGACGCCCCAAATTCATTCTGCACGACGGTCCGCCTTATGCCAACGGTGACATTCACATCGGTCATGCCGTCAACAAAATCCTCAAGGACATCATCATCAAGAGCAAGACACTATCCGGTTTTGATGCGCCGTACGTTCCCGGCTGGGATTGCCATGGCTTGCCGATTGAGCATCAAATCGAAAAGAAACACGGTAAGCATTTGCCTGCCGACAAAGTACGCGAACTCTGCCGCGCTTTTGCGCAGGAGCAGGTGGAACGCCAGAAAGCCGATTTCATCCGTCTGGGTGTCTTGGGTGACTGGGATAATCCATATCTCACGATGAATTTCAAAACCGAAGCCGGTATTATCCGCGCACTGGGAAAAATTTATCAAAGCGGCTATCTGTATCAGGGACAAAAACCGGTCAATTGGTGTATCGATTGTGGCTCCGCCTTGGCTGAAGCGGAAGTGGAATACGAAGACAAAACTTCACCGGCGATTGATGTGGGATTTGCCGTTCAGTCCGCGCATGCATCGCTGAGCAGCATCTTCGGCGTTGTCATTCCTGAAAATGCGCAAGCTTACGCCATTATCTGGACCACCACACCGTGGACATTACCCGCTAACCAAGCGGTCAGCGTGCATCCCGATTTCGACTACGCACTGGTGCAAACTACACGCGGCCTGGTGATTCTTGCCAATGAATTGCAGCAAGCTTGTCTAGCGCGCTATGACTTAGCCGGTGAAACGCTCGCTACCTGCAAAGGCCGGGCATTGGAACATCTGACTCTGCAACATCCATTTGAGCCGCGCACGGTAAAAATCATTTGCGGCAAGCATGTCACCCTGGAAGCCGGTACCGGACTGGTGCACACCGCGCCCGCGCATGGTTTGGATGACTATTTTGCCGGTCAGAATTACGGTCTGCCGAGTGACAGCCCGGTGGATGGCAACGGCAAGTTTACTGCCAGTACGCCTTTGGTGGGTGGGCTTTCGGTATGGAAAGCCAACGATATTGTCATCGACACGCTCAAAACCAGCGGACATCTGTTTTGCCTGAAAAAGATCGACCACAGCTATCCGCACTGCTGGCGGCACAAAACCCCCATCATTTTCCGCGCCACCCCGCAATGGTTCATCGGTATGAATCTGCACAGCTCAACCGCGAGCGCTGGAGATAAAACGTTACGCGATCTGGCCATGCAAGCCGTCGATTCCACCGCATTCTATCCAGCATGGGGCAGAGCGCGCCTGGAAGCGATGATCAAAAACCGCCCGGACTGGTGTGTATCCCGCCAGCGTAATTGGGGCGTGCCGATGACCCTCTTTGTGCATAAAGACACCCACGCATTGCATCCACGCTCGCTTGAACTGCTCGAGCAAGTCGCGCAAAAAGTCGAACAGCAAGGTATCGAAGCTTGGTTTGCGCTCGATGCCGCCGAATTGCTCGGCGACGAAGCGCAAACGTATAAAAAGCTGACCGATACGCTGGATGTCTGGTTCGATTCCGGCACCACGCATGACACCGTTGTCAAAGCCAATGCGCAACTCAAATTCCCGGTGGATCTGTATCTGGAAGGTTCCGATCAGCATCGTGGCTGGTTTCAGTCTTCACTGTTGACTGGTTGCGCCATCGATGGCCGTGCGCCGTACGATGCATTGCTCACGCATGGATTTGTGGTCGACGGCAGCGGTCACAAAATGAGTAAATCCAAGGGCAATGTCATCGCCCCACAGAAAGTCATGGATACTTCCGGTGCCGATATTTTACGGTTGTGGGTCGCTTCCACCGATTATTCCGGTGAACTCTCCATTTCCGAGGAAATTCTGAAACGTGTAGTGGAAAGCTATCGGCGGATCCGCAATACGCTACGCTTTTTACTGGCGAATCTGATGGACTTTAATCCGCACACAGACACCGTTGCCGTAGCGGATTGCCTGGAAATCGACCGCTATATGCTGGCATTGACCCAAGCCTTTCAGGAAGATTTAACGCGCAGCTATGACCGTTATGAATTCCATCAGGTCGTGCATAAACTGCACAATTTCTGCTCCGAAGACTTGGGAGGATTTTATCTAGACATCCTCAAGGATCGCCTGTACACGGCAGCAGCCAAAGGTCTTCCGCGCCGTTCGGCACAAACTGCATTACACCATATCGCGCACAGCTTAGTGCGGCTGTTTGCGCCGATTTTGAGCTTTACGTCGGAGGAGGTCTGGGAGCATTTGACGGGCGATGCTCAGGATAGTGTATTGTTTCATACGTGGCACGATCTGCCAGCACATCCTGATACCGAGTCATTGCAACAACGATGGGCAAAAATACGCTCGCTGCGTTCACACGTGCTGAAAAAACTGGAAGACTCCCGCACACAAGGAGAAATCGGTTCTTCATTAGCAGCTGCAGTAGAAATCCGCGCCAATAAGGAAGATTTCGCCTTACTGAATGCACTGGGCGACGACTTGCGTTTCGTATTGATCGTATCCGAAGTGCGCCTGATTCAAATCAATGACCCGCAGCAGGAAGGCATGACCGTGACATCCAGTGTGCATACGAAATGCGAACGGTGCTGGCACTACCGCCAGGATACCGGTCAGCATGCGGAACATCCCACGTTATGCGCACGCTGCGTTGCCAATCTTCATGGCGGCGGCGAAGAACGGCACTTTGCATGAAGTTCACGGCTAATCACTGAAAAGAAAATTCTCTTATTATGAAACTCTACATCAGCTTGAGCATCGCTTTGATTGTTCTGATATTGGATCTCGCCAGTAAATACTGGGTCGAATCCACGCTGGAATTCGGTGAGCGCATTCCGCTCACCGGTTTTTTCAACTTGGTGTTGACCTACAATCCCGGTGCTGCCTTTAGTTTCCTCAGCGACCAACCCGGCTGGCAACGCTGGTTCTTGAGCGGAATCGCAGGCAGCGCGGCCTTAGTGATTATCTTCCTGCTCAATAAATACCGGCAGGAGAAATTATTTTGTTTATCGCTGAGTTTGATTCTGGGCGGTGCACTGGGAAATTTGTACGATCGCATTACGCTGGGTCATGTCGTCGATTTCCTGGATTTTTATATTGGGAATTACCACTGGCCGGCGTTTAACATCGCCGATTCCGCTATTTTTATCGGCGCCGCGTTGATGATTTATGACAGTTTCCGGAAAAAAGAAAATCCGGAAGACTCTGCAAAAGCAACGAAATAACCCAATCTCATTTGTTGGATTTTTTTTCCTTCGTAATCGGGTTTTGCAGGGTATAACCGTTTTCCTTCATTTTATACCCCCCGTAAGCCCCCGCCCCGGCGGCCACTAATGTCCAGCAGCCGGATAACAGCGGTATGACGGGCAAGAAAGCAATCAGAGTTAATAGTTGTTTTTTCTTCATTATTGATTCCGGTAAAAATAAAACTTCAATTATTCCAGCAGACTGGCGCACTCGCTATAGATTACAGATAATCCAACGCGCTTACAACCACTCCGCACACGCCGAAAAAACACTTCTCAACATTCGCGGCTGCTAGAGCTCCCTGGATACTTTCCAGTTTGCATCAAGTTGCACCTGCTGGCGCATTGCCATAGGAACCACAGCATTATCCCTAGCTGCCATCAATATACCGCACCACTTCTTGAGGTCATGCGATGGTCGTTTCTTTGTGTCTGATAGTTTGCAAAGAGTTTACATTCTCTCAACAATTCAGCAAGTCCTCGCAGGTATAGTTCATTCCAACGCAGCAACGTGTTTTTATTCAAAGAATCATCCAATTGATTAAGAGTATGAATCAGATTTTATTACAGCGAGTGGAGGAATCAATGTCATTGCAAGAACTGAAAGCAAATAGCGTAACCGGAGTGCCAGCGATGGCAGTCGATCTGGTCACGAATGAGTTTCTGACGTTTCGTTTGGGAAGCGAGGAATATGGGATTGAGATTCTGAAAGTGCAAGAAATCCGGGGGTACGATTCCATCACGCATATTGCCAATTCGCCAGACTATATCAAGGGTGTGATTAATCTGCGCGGCATCATCGTTCCGATCATCGACATGCGGATAAAGTTTGATCTGGGTCAGGCAACATATGATCAATTCACGGTGGTCATTATACTCACTGTAGCAGGCCGAGTGATGGGAATTGTGGTTGATGGGGTATCGGACGTGATTACGCTAACAGATGAGCAAATGCGTCAAGCACCGGGTTTAGGTTCGGTAATCGACACGGAATATATCATGGGCTTAGGTACGGTGGATGAGCGGATGCTGATATTGATCGACATCGAAAAGCTAATGAGCCGAAGCGACATGGGCTTTATTACACATAACATTAATTAATCAACAAATTTTATAAAATATTTTTGAAGGAGAAACATAATGTTTAAAAACATGACCATTAAATCTCGATTGATCGTTGTCATTGGATTTCTTTCTGTGCTGCTGGTTAGCATTGGTGGTTTCGGAGTATATGGCATGAGCCAGATGGATGCCGCCTTCAAAGGGGTTTACGATAATCGCGTTTTACCTCTGGGAGATCTGGGAAGAGTATTGGATGACATACAACGCATACGTTTCAATACGATGATTTCAAGTAATTCCGAGAATCCAACTGTCGTGGCAGAGAGAAAAGCACTCAATGACAAGAGGTTTGCAGAAATCGAAACACTATGGTCTGAATATAAGGCAACCGAATTTATTGCCGAAGAAACTGTGCTAGCCAATGAATTCGAGCAGCAATGGAAGAGTGCGTCACAATCGGTAGAACGTTCGATGAATGCTGCGCTTAATAAGGAATATAAGGTCGCACAACAGAATCTGCACGATGATCTGTATACTAAATTCGATGCAGCCCATGCCACCATGTTCAAATTACTCGATATGCAACGAGTATTGGGTACCGATGAGTACAAGGGCGCCAATGAAGCTTACAAAAAGCACCTGTCACTCAGCAATACGATAATTGTAGTAGGGTTGGTCCTTGCTATCATTGCCGGATTTTTGCTGATACGCGCCATTATCAGACCGCTGAATGAAGCCGTGGCTATTGCAAATGCTGTGGCTTCGGGTGACTTGACTACTCGAATCGAAGTGAATTCAACCAATGAAACAGGACGTTTACTGCAAGCTCTGAAAACGATGAACGACAACTTGCTGGATCTGGTTGGCAAGGTACGCAACAGCACGGAATCGATCGCAACCGCGTCCAGTGAGATTGCATCGGGTAACTCGGATCTGAGCCACCGCACCGAAGAACAAGCTTCAAGCTTGGAGGAAACCGCGTCTTCGATGGAAGAACTGACATCGACCGTGAAACAAAATGCGGATAATGCGCGTCAAGCGAATCAACTGGCCGTAGGCGCATCGGAAGTGGCCATGAAGGGTGGTGCTGTAGTTGGACAAGTGGTGCAAACGATGAGCTCGATCAATGATAGCTCGAAGAAAGTGGTTGAGATTATCAGCGTCATCGATGGCATTGCATTCCAAACCAATATACTGGCATTGAATGCCGCAGTGGAAGCAGCTCGTGCAGGAGAACAAGGAAGAGGTTTCGCAGTAGTGGCAACAGAAGTCCGGACACTGGCGCAACGATCAGCAGCAGCGGCTAAAGAAATCAAAGAATTGATCAATGATTCCGTAACCAAAGTCGACGAAGGTACGAAATTGGTGGATGAAGCAGGATCAACCATGGACGAGATCGTTACCGCTGTAAAACGTGTAACCGATATCATGAGTGAAATCTCAGCCGCATCGCAGGAACAAAGTTCCGGGATAGAGCAAATCAACCAGGCAGTAACGCAAATGGATGAGGTAACTCAACAAAATGCAGCCTTGGTAGAAGAAGCTTCGGCCGCTGCTGAATCAATGAAGGAACAATCGAAGGTATTAATTCAAGCAGTGAGTGTGTTCAAATTCACAAATCATGGTGAACACGCTGCAGCCGTACCGGCAACAAAAAATCCTGGTGTAGTGACACTGTTGCCCAACCGTGGATCAGCAACCAGGAAAGCTGCGGTTAATACCAAGGATGAAACAGCACCCGAGAAATTAGCGATGCCAACTCGCAAGGTTGCATCAGGCGGTAAAGAAGATTGGGAAGAATTTTAACAATAAGGATTGATTGAAATAAGGCGATACCTGGGGTAACTCAGGTATCGCCTTAATGATGTGTAAGTCTGTTTACTCTTGATCAGAGCGCTTGCGGAGTCAAAAACTCAGGAAGGTTGCGGAGGAACTTTGATCCATTGGCCTGAGCATTGCTTCACATAGGGATAGTATCCTTCGGGCTTGCGGCAGTAATACCAATAGTTTCTTTGTTGCACAGGCGCGGGTCCGGAAACTTCATTACGTTGAACATAAGTAGGTGCTCTGGCTGGAGCGTACGCCATGGGTGACGAAAACACCGGCGAGCCAGCCAGATATCCGCCCAAGGGATAATACGGTTCAAAATAGCGGTAAGGACCAAAACCGGCATAGCTATTATAGAACCCAACGCCAACACCCCGTCCGCCGTAAAAACCAAAGCTGCTGAATGGACCGCCGAAGCCATAATAACCGAAGGGAACAAATGGACTGTAATAACCAAATGGCCCGAATCCAAACCCAAGCCCCACGCCCAGACCTAAGCCGAATCCCAAACCAAAGTTATCGTGATGGTGATGCCCTCCACCGTGATGATGGCCATAATCATTCCCTGTAGTATTTTGATTTACATTCGTATTATTTTGAATATTCACATTTTGCGTGGAGGAACCATCTTGAACGGCAGTACTGCCATTCTGGGCGGATTGGTCACCCGCATTAGAAGCAGTTTCGGCAGATCCAGTAGAATCCGTTGTTCCTGCGGATTGAGTTGAATCGGTAGATTCCGCATTCGGACTCGAATCATTTTGCTGACCCTGAGCGTCCGCTTGAGCACCTTGGCTTGGATCGGAAGCAGGATCAACAGATTGATCCGTTAGCTCTTTTTTCAAGGGTTCACCCGCAGGACCATCACTACCGGATGCCGTATCAGTGCTGCTATCCGGCGTATTTCCCGTAGTGAAGTCATCTGGTTGACTCACTGCATCGGTTTGCTCTAAATCATTTCCCTGGAATGCATCATCGGCCGACCCAAAATCTTCCGGCTGGTTGAACTCATCGTTCTGGTCGAAAGCATCGCTTTGGTCAAAGCCGCCCTGATCGGAGTAATCCGAATATCCACCCGAATCGAAATCACCGCCATAATCACCACCGTAGTCACTACCAAAATCGCCACCATAGTCACCGCCATAATCGCCACCGAAATCACCGCCATCGAACCCGCCGCCATCACCCTCAGCGCTTGCTGGATTCACTAAAAATATTCCGCAGAGGGCGATAGCCAAGCACGCTAATTTATATTTTTTCATATCAACCTCAATCAGAATTCACTACAACTTTTATCCGTTAATCAAATCTCTAAACAACACCTCAGGCTTCCTCAGTCATCAACCCACCTCGCCTGCTATTTGACACCATCATAACGAGGTAAATCTGAATGCATACTGAATAAAAATCTGAGCAGAATGTGATGAATATCAGCCTCGATTTAAGGTGTTGATTACGATTTCTCGTTAACGAATTCGTCAAGCAGCTGTTTGATGCGCATAGTGTGACTTCCTTGCCAGTAGATCCGATCGCATTCCGGGCAGATCAGAAATTTATCGTAATACCGCTTTGTCAACGGCTCCAGACGATGTTCAATAGGTTTCTTGCCGGTTTCTGTCAATATTCCATTGCACTGGGTACAACGCGTTAACGGTCTGATCAGGGAATATAACGCAAATCTTTTCAGAACTTCCCGGGTTTGAATTTTCGGTCTATCCGCACGCACAAAATACCCGTGCGTAATGATCCTGCGTTTTAATAACGAACGATCCCTGGTAAGCACGACGCGCCGTTGCTCACTGGCTATTTTTGCCACCGCGCCATCGTCGTAATCATTACGATAAAGGCAGTCGAATCCAAGCAACCTCAAATAGCGTGCCAATCTTCCAAGATTGCTATCGACCACGAACAGCGGCGGTTGCGATAACTCCGCCCGCAGTCGCAGTACCGGTATACCGTTAAAATCCTCACTCCACGGAAAAACCTCGATATGATCGCCATCCCGCACAGTATAGTTAAAATCTACTGCAATACCATTCACCGAAATCCGTTCAACTTCCGGGTGCGGCACATTGAACGACTCGATCATGTCCTTAATCGAAGCTTTTCGTTCAAAGTTGTGAATAATCTCCGTATCGCCCTGCCCGGATGCAAGAAAATCATTCAATGAATGATAAAAGCGTATTCCGATCTGCGCCACCAATTACATTCCAAGCATGCGTTATAGATTAGATTCGGATTGCCTGCAGGTGTTTGATGTCAAGGTGAATTAATTTGATCAAGATCAATATCTCGCGTAACTATAGACGATATTCTGCGAATCGTCGTCATACAAAATTAATTAACAAATAACATTCAGAAGGTTCTATATGAAAATTACACAATTTTTAGCAGTATCGGCGGTTTTAGTTCTAGTTGCCTGCGGCGGAAAACCAACAGCGCCCGAATCACCTGATCCGGATGCTTACGGTAAAACCATTCAGCCTTTCCATCAAATACCATCGGGCGATCAGGAAGGTGGCGGAAAAGCCAGATCGACTGAAGAAAAGTCGAGTTACTAAAGTTTGCTAGAGGGTGGACAGTGTTCTATGGTTGAAAATCACAAGCAACTGAAGCTGTAGAACACTGTCTTTTTGTCACGCGAGAAGAAATGCTACACACAGCACAGAGAAAACACCGGCAGGGCACCCTATCCAAGCACCTTCCCTGCTCTGCACACTTTAACAGCCATTACAAAACCAATTACCTACGCTGTTGCCCAGGAAAGGTCGTATGCTTCGGGGAACGGTCCGGATTTGTAGTCTATATCGCCTTTCGGTTCTATATCTTTCTTCAGCAATACTTGCCGGACCATTTCAGGAATCATCACCATACCCACGTAGCGTCCCAGGCATTCATGGTTACCGAATCCGAAGTGAAAATAGTTATACCAATTGCGCTGCGGAATGAATTCGTCCGGCGACTCAAATGCCCGTTCATCGAACGTCGCGGATAACGTCACCGGCAGAACATAAGTACCGGCACGCAAAACCGTTTCGTGATCTGTTCCTTTCGCCGCCGTATAATCGCTCACCGTAGTGCGGAACAAATACGATGTGATCGGAACAAAACGCAATGCTTCCCATACGATACCGTCGAACTCGGTTGTATCTTCCTTCTGTGCAGCCGCTTTTGCCGCCGCCAGCCATTGCGAATGCTGGAACAAATATTGCAGCACTTGCGCTACGGCTTGCGCAGTGGTTTCAATTGCACCGATCAACAAGCCGCCGGCATTCACACCCAGCCGTTTGATATCAAAATCCAGTTCTTTTGCAAAACTGGTGCGTAGCATCCGGGTGACGATATCATCATCCAATCGGACGATTGTTGAAAACGTCAATTTCTCCAGTTTCACCGCCAGTAACCGCTTCGCAATCAGCATCGTGATGTAGTCTCCCAGTTTTTTGGAAGTTTCGTTATGACGATCGATAATGCGTTTTGACAGTTCCGGAGGCAGTAAATCGAATGGCTGATTGTGGAACGTATCGTATTGATTCCAATAAGACCATTCGATTAAATCTTCCCTGTTAGCGCCCGTCAGGCCAAAATACTTTTGCACCAATGTCGCGGGAACCATCCGGCAAAATTTATTTACAACTTCGATCTGCCCACTGGCGTTACCGAGAATGCCACCAGCAATATCCGCAACCATATTGCGCACTCTGGGCAAATCATCACGATTCAGCATAAATTGCATCAGCGATTTCTCACGGGTATGCAGTGCATCGTCATCGTGCGCCATGAGGTAATTGTCCATTTTGGGAACATACGGCTTGACGGTAAATACCTTGTACATCAGCAGTATTTCCCTGACATCATCAAACCGGGTCACCAAGGTGCAATCCGGCGTCACCAGGATCGGACGCTTAGCGCGCAATTCCTTAAAAAAAGGCAAAGGTTCCGTATCCATCCAGCGGCGCACCAAGGGAAATTTTTCCGCATCGGGAGTCGCATCATACCGTTCAAGATAGTTTGTACTCATTTCAATACTCCTTGTTCAATAAGCATCCCCGCAGCAAGACCACGGGGAATCGCAAGTTAAGAATGATTACTCAAGAGTGTCCAGATTACAAAGTTTTGAGATATTCCAGCAAGTCGAGTTTTTCATCCTTATTCAACGGTCTTAAAGTTGCTCCATTCGGTTGCGCTGTTTTGCCGGATGCGTACTCGTGCCCGGCGTTACTGTTGGCAGGAAAACTGGTATCAAAAGTAAAGCTTTTATACCCGCTACTTTTTAATCCCACTTTGACCGGATCAAATTCGCGCGAACCCACTTCAAATTGATCAGGACGGTATTCCCCATCTTCCGGATCACCTTCACGCTTTTTGGGTAGCAGCAAATCATACAATGATGGAACAGAACCATTGTGCAAATACGGCGCGGTAGCCCAGATTCCATTCAAAGGCCGTCCCTTGTAAGCATTGAGTGAGGCCAATGGATTGACTGTAGTATCCGGATCATAGTTACCATTTTTGATTGAGGATTTAATCTCATTTTCCGCATAGGCTGTTACGAGATTAGCAGCCCAATCCGTCCAACGCTGGAAAAACCACTTGTCGGGATCAGGAGTAGCCACTACATTTTTGGTTGCTTGAGTCAGCAAGGCTGCAACGGGCGCTTCCTTATCCAGCAAAATATTACCCACTCCAAGCCCTACATACTGGTTGCGCAAAATACCGGAATATCCCTGATAATTGAAGCTATTCTCCGCCATTACGGGGTCCGTTCCAATTGCGCTGACTTTCGTCATATGAGCAACGACGCGCCGGTTTGGATCGGTACGATCAATTCTGGCATGGCAGGCCGCGCAATACTCGTCGAATAATAGTTTGCCTTTAGCAGCTTGCTCCTCATTGATCTCTCCTAAAATTGCTCTCGGCCATACCGGAGAATTCAATTTCTTCAGGTGCGATTCAATTCTGTGCAAGTTTTGCACATCAACGGAAGAATCAAATTTGACTCGCGTGTTGCCAGAGCCTTGGAAGAGAATCGACGTCAATGACGTCCCTTTTTCTTCCTTCCAGTCCAGTGTCCCAAATACGCCAATCACTTCACCGGTATTCCGGCCAATCGGCCCCAGCCCGGCATTGTCAGCGATCCCATTCCATTGCACATAATCGTGCTGCGCAATATCCCATAAGAAAGGATAGCTAACGGGTGCATCAGGCCGATTGAAAATCTCATTATTCAACAGTGCTATTTGCTCGAATGTCAGGTACTTACTCAGACGCTCCATCAAATGATCACGCTGTTCTCCCGTTATCACATTATCAATTTTTGCCAGGATTTCATCGATTTGCTCCTTCGTCATCACTTTATCATCCATTATCTTCCGGTCGCTCAGTATCTCTCTCAGCTCTCTTGCGTTAATGGTATGTTCAAGCACACGGTTGTAAATGCGTCCGAAGGCATCCAGCCGTGCATAACCGTAAGAAGTTTGACTTGCATTGATATAGGTATAGCTGTAAATGCGCTGTTCATATTTACTTAAATCAGCCAGCACATCAGCTTCCGACTTGTAATTTCCCTTGGCCAATACATTCTTGACAAAGCGCTGTTTAGCTTCCGCATCTTCACGCGTATGTTCCAATGCTTTGGCCAGATCGATCATGATGTTTTCCATATCCGCGCTAGCCGGGCCGCCATCAATACGGATACCTACACCGTTATAGTTGATCTGCCCGGTGTGGCAAGCCGCGCAAGTCAAACCGACATATTCCTTGCCTTTGTATTTATCCTTAACCCAACCGACCGGCAGTGCATCCGGGTTTATGGATGAAGCCTTCTGAGGTAAATAGCGGTAAAAATTCATATTCTCATCGGAACGGAAAAGCTCGGTCTGTCCCGGTTTCTCCAGCGCCAGAAAGAAATCATAGGGCATCAAGTTTGATCCCTGTGTGGTGTAGTAAAACCACAAACTCTCGGAAGAATTCCAACCCTGATCGAGGTATTGAACCTTTGTATAACTATCGCCAAGATGATCTTTCTCAACAGCAGATGCGTGGCGATCATCAGGTTCGTTTCCCGGGATAAGCGTGCAGGCGGATAGCATGCCGATGGAAAGTATCGAAGCGGCATAAGAAAATAAAGATCGTTTTTCTGACAAAATGAAATATTGTTTCACGATAAATCCCCTTTCATTTGAATTTGTTTAATCAGCATTGTTAAGGACAACCTGCATTACTAATCTAATACCCGTAAACTCTTGCTCCTTACATTACCTGACTTTGGATTATTTCTTCTCGAGGCCCGTGCGCTTGATGCTAAAGCTCAATCTTGGCGGATTGTATTTTTCTTATTGGCAGTTCCCGATTATATGCACAATCCGTTGCTGATCATAGCAATGATCGCACATCTCAGAAACATATTTGATACAAATAGCAACTTTACGGTATATCCTTAAGGAATCGCATTAGCTTTTTCGCTGCACCGGTTTAAAACCGTTTGCCAGCAACTAAAGTGCCCGGACGGGGAAGCGAATTGGCAACAATGGATTTCTCGCTATGGGTCATGTACTGGCATTGAGCGACACTTTAAATACAGCAACTATCAAAATACAGGGGGTTATCATGAAAAAACCATTCGCCGTTTTACTCTCGGTTCTTATTGCCTTTGCGCTGACTGCGTGCGCCACAGCACCCACTGCGCCCGCTGATGATGACCGGATTCATGTAACCATTTTGCATTTTAACGATATTTACGAAATCACCCCGGTCAGCGGCGGCAAGGAAGGCGGCATTGCACGGGTCGCCACGCTGCGCAAGCAACTGCTGGCGCGCAACCCGAATACCATCACCACCTTGGGCGGCGATCTGTTCAGCCCGTCCGCGATCGGCACCGCCCAATATGAAGGCGACCGCCTGGCCGGGCGGCAAATGGTCGATGTGCTGAATCACTTTGCGCTCGACTACGCCACCTTCGGCAACCATGAATTCGATGTCAAAGAAAATCAATTCAACCAGCGCATGAAAGAAGCCAAATTCACCTGGGTATCGAGCAATGTCTTTGCCGCGGATGGTCAGCCTTATACCGGTGTGAAAAAGAATCTGGTGATTCCGATCACAGATAAAAAAAGTGGAAAAACCTTCAGAATCGGTATGTTCGGCTTAACACTGGCCGCGAACAATCCCGGCTACGTGCGTTATTCCGACCCCATCGCAGCCACCGCCGAGCAAATCAAACAACTCAGCGGACAAACCGATTTTATGATCGCCCTGACGCATCAGGCCATCGACGACGACATCGAATTACTGCAAAAATTTCCGCAAATCGGATTACTGCTGGGCGGGCATGAACACGTCAATTATCAAAACTGGCGCGGCAATTTCACGCCGCTGCTGAAAGGTGACGCCAACGTGCGCTCGGTTTACGTGGTCGATCTTTATTTCGATCCGCAAACCGGCAAAACTCAAGTCAAACCGGAGTTTGTACCGATCAACGATACACTGGCCGAAGATCCCGCCGTCAAAACCGTGGTCGACAAATGGATGAACATCGCCTTCGACGCCTTCCGGCAGCAAGGGTTTGAACCCGAAGCCGTGGTTACGACCACCACCGAAGCGTTGGACGGGCTCGAATCCAATGTGCGCACCCGAAAAACCAATCTGACCGAGCTGATCGCCAAAAGCCTGCTACGCCCCTACCCCGAAGCCGAGCTTTCGCTGTACAACAGCGGCTCGATCCGCATCGACGACGTGCTGCCCGCAGGCCCAATCACCGTCTACGACGTCATCCGGGTGCTACCGTTCGGCGGCAAAGTGCAACTGGCTACGATCAAGGGCAATCTGCTCATCAAAGTGCTGAACCAAGGCATGGCAAACACCGGCGCGGGCGGCTTCCTGCAATCCACCAATACCCAGCAAGTGAAAGGTACCTGGCAAATCAACGGTATCCCGGTCGATGCGAAAAAAACCTACAAACTGGCGATCAATGACTTCCTCGCTTCCGGCAAAGATCACGGTTTGGACTATCTGAAATCGGGTAATCCAGATTTCGTCATTGTTAATCCGGGTGAAAACACCGATATCCGTCAAACGGTGATCGATCAGTTGAAGAGTAATTGAGAAGAATGGACGATGCATGTTGATGCGCAGCTGCACTGCTGTGAGCCTAGAACACTGCTAACGGAATTTTGGCCACTGCCCCGGACTACGCTTATCATGCAACACGGCAAGAATATGTACCAAATCTTCTCTTACCACATAGAACAAACCATAGGGGAAGCGTGGTAAAAGCGCACGGTGAACTCTTGGAATGACTTCGGCATAAAGCAGTGGCGCTTGCTCCAGACGTTTGAGCTGCAATGCTATCGCAGCAACAAACTCTTCACCAAGGCCTGGACTCTGTGTTTCATACCACGTTTGCGCTTCACCAACCTCACGCAATGCGCGTGCGGAAAACTTCAGACGGAACGCCATGAACCATCGTTAAGGCGCGACTTGACTTGCTCCCAAGAGAATCCTGCTTCCGGATTCTCTTCGAACTCAGCCAAGCGGGCTTCAAGCTCGGCTTTTAACTCGGGTGAAATCTCCACGTCTTCGGGTACTGCCGCAACACTATCCCAGATCAGTTCAACAAGGCGAATCCGTTCCTGCACTGGAAGCTTGAGAATATCGATAATTGAAATATTTTTCATGACGGACAGTGTACTCTAATTTCAAACATTACAGCCATGCCCTAAACAGCATGCTTATAAATACCGCACAAACTACCAGAATCGATCAGGTAGAATACCGCCATTACGTTTTTCAAAGCGGCCCAAAAAATGATGTTACGTAAAATCTTCATTGCCAATCGCGGCGAGATTGCTGTGCGCATCATTCGCGCGTGTGCCGAGATGGGCATCCGTTCGGTGGCGATTTATTCAGAAGCGGATCGTTTCGCGCTGCATGTCAAGAAAGCGGATGAGTCGTATTGTATCGGCAGCGAGCCGATGGCGTGTTATCTGAACATTCACGCGTTGGTCGATCTGGCGCTGGCGACCGGTTGCGATGCGATACATCCGGGTTATGGCTTTCTATCCGAAAATGCGCAATTCGCGCGCGCCTGTAAGGAGCGCGGACTGATTTTCATCGGCCCCGAGCCGGACGTGATTCATCGCATGGGCGATAAAACCGAGGCGCGCAAGGCGATGATCGCGGCCGGTATTCCGGTAACACCGGGATCGGATGGTAATTTGCACTCGGTCGACGAAGCACTCAAAGTTGCCGGACAAATCGGTTATCCGGTGATGCTGAAAGCGACATCTGGCGGTGGCGGGCGCGGTATCCGGCGCTGTGACAATGCCGAGGAATTAAAACGCAATTATGTGCGCGTGATCTCCGAAGCGACCAAAGCGTTTGGCAGCGCCGATGTATTTCTGGAAAAATGCATCGTCAATCCGAAACATATCGAAGTACAAGTGCTGGCCGATCACCACGGCAGTGTGATCCATCTGTATGAGCGCGATTGCTCGATTCAGCGCCGCAATCAAAAGCTCATTGAAATCGCACCCTCGCCGCAACTGGACGAAGCGCAGCGCCAATATATCGGCGGCCTGGCGGTGATCGCGGCAAAATCAGTCGGCTACACCAACGCCGGTACGGTGGAGTTTTTGCTCGACGATAGCGGCCGCTTCTACTTCATGGAAATGAACACGCGCGTGCAGGTCGAGCACACCATCACCGAAACCATCACCGGCGTCGACATCATCGAGGAACAAATCCGCGTATCCGCTGGCTTGCCATTGCGCTTCAAGCAAGAAGAAATTGTGCGGCGTGGCTTTGCCATTCAATTCCGTGTCAACGCCGAAGACCCGAAAAACAATTTTCTGCCCAGTTTCGGCCGCATTTCGCGCTATTACGCGCCGGGGGGGCCGGGTGTGCGCACCGATACCGCGATCTACACCGGTTACGAAATTCCGCCTTTTTACGATTCCATGGTAGCGAAAGTCATCGTCAGCGCGCTGACCTGGGAAGATGTGATCAAGCGCGGGCAACGCACTTTACGCGATATGGGGGTGTTCGGCATCAAAACGACGATTCCCTATTATTTGCGGATTCTGAAGCATCCGCAGTTTCGCAGCGGCAAATTCAATACCGGTTTTGTCGAGCAGAATCCGAATCTCATCCAATATTCCGATAAACCCCGGCCGGAAGTGCTGGCCAGCGTGATCGCCGCGGTCGTGGCCTCGCATACCGGTCTGTAAATACCGGGCTCATTGGTTAATCAAGGAAAATCCATGCAAAAAGTTCATATCACCGACGTCATTTTGCGCGACGCGCACCAATCCCTGATCGCCACCCGCATGCGTACCGAAGACATGCTGCCGGCCTGTTCGATGCTCGACAGCATCGGCTACTGGTCGCTGGAATGCTGGGGCGGTGCGACATTTGACGCCTGTCTGCGGTTTCTGAAGGAAGATCCTTGGGAGCGCTTGAGTAAACTCAAGGCCGCGTTGCCGAACACGCCGCTGCAAATGCTGCTGCGCGGCCAGAATCTGCTCGGTTACCGCCATTATTCCGACGATGTCGTGCGCGCATTCGTCAAACGTGCCGCGGCCAACGGCATGGATGTGTTCCGCATTTTCGATGCGCTCAACGACGTGCGCAATCTCAAAACCGCCATCGAAGCCGCCAAGGAATCCGGCAAACACGCGCAAGGCGCTATCTGTTACACCACCAGTCCGGTGCACGACGTCAAAAGCTTCGTCACGCTGGCCAAGGATCTGGCCGAGCTCGGCTGCGATTCAATCGCGATCAAGGATATGGCCGGTTTGTTAACACCGTATGCGACCAGCGAATTGGTCAAGGCGCTGCAAGATACTGTCGATCTGCCGATTCATTTGCATTCCCATGCCACTTCCGGCTTGGCCGAAATGTGCCAGCTGAAAGCCATCGAAGCCGGGTGCCGTCATATCGATACGGCGTTATCGTCCTGGTCGGGCGGCACCAGCCACCCGCCGACCGAAAGTCTGGTGATGGCCTTGCAAGGTACGGATCACGACACCGGATTGAATCTGCAAAAACTGCAAGAAGTGAACGATTATTTCGCGCAAATCCGCAAAAAATACCACCGTTTCGAGAGCGAATTCACCGGCGTCGACACCCGTGTACACGTGTTCCAGGTGCCGGGCGGCATGATCTCAAATCTGGCCAATCAATTGCAGGAACGCAACGCGTTGGATCGTATCAGCGAGGTTTACGCGGAAATTCCGCGCGTGCGCAAAGACTTGGGCTACCCGCCGCTGGTCACACCGACATCGCAGATCGTCGGCACCCAAGCGGTGCTCAACGTCTTGACCGGCAAACGCTATGACACCATCACCAACGAAGTGAAGCGTTATCTGCAAGGCGGCTACGGCAAAGCACCGGCGCCGATCGATGCCAAACTGCAAAAACGCGCCATCGGCAAGGAAGACATCATCGACTGCCGCCCCGCCGATCTGCTGAAACCGGAATTCGAGCACCTGCGCCGGGAAATCGGCCATCTGGCATCGAGTGACGAAGACGTACTGAGTTACGCCATGTTCCCGGAAGTCGGCAAACAGTTTCTGGAACTGCGCTCCACCGGCCACCTCGTGCCGGAACCGCTGGAAGTAGCGTCGGCAGCGGGTAACGGCGTGCAAAAAGCACCGACCGAATTCAACGTCGCGCTGCACGGCGAGTCGTACCACGTCAAAGTCACCGGCACCAGCCCGAAAAATCAGTCACTGCGGCACTTCTACTTCATGGTCGACGGCATGCCGGAAGAAATCGTCGTCGAAACGCTCGATGAAATCGTGCTCGACGGCGGCACCCAAGGCGCCGTCAAAAGCGCCATCGCCAGCAAACGCCGCAGTCCCTCGAACGAAGGCGATGTCGTTGTCAGCATGCCGTGCAATATTCTCGACGTGCTGGTCAAAATCGACCAGAAAGTCACCGCCGGACAGCCAGTACTCATCACTGAAGCCATGAAAATGGAAACCGAAATCACCGCCCCGATCAGCGGCACCGTCAAAGCCGTGCACGTGATCAAAGGCGAATCGGTCAATCCGAATGAGGTGTTGATTGAGATTGAGGGACAATAAAACAGATTCGACTGCTTTTATTCGAGCACATGAACCAGCTTAGTTTCTGCGTCTGACCTTATCAAAATTAAGTAACATATGTTTACCACTATACTTTTTCGAACAACACCATGAATTCAACCGATGAGCTTTTACCGCAACTGAAGGCTTTTCATACTACCCTGCAAAACAGTAAGCCGCTGGAATCCGGCGATCATCTCTACGTCCCGATTTTGCAGCAAAACCCCGCCGCCGATCCAATTCTGCAATTGTCACAACGAATCGATTTTGCCGTTTCGGAGAGTGTCAATTTACTGACCGGCTTTCGGGGTAATGGTAAAAGCACGGAATTGCTGCGTTTGAAACATCTGCTGGAAAACCAGGGGCATATCGTTATTCTGACCAATATGCAGCAGTATGTCTTGATGACCAAACCGTTGGAATTGGCCGATTTTCTGCTCTCACTCATCGCCGCATTGGCCGACCGGGCAAAGCAGGATTTTCATATCGAATCGATCAAAGATTCTCAATTATCGCGTTTCTGGCATTTTCTGACAGAAACTCAAGTGGAGATTGAACAAATTGAAATCGAAAGCGACTTGGATATGGTTACCGCCAAAGTTGGCATGCGCTTGCAACGTGACGCCAATTTCAAGCGAAAAGTACAAGAAAAACTTCGGGGTAATCTGGATGGCCTAGTACAAAATGCGCACGCATATATTCTCGATTTAGTTAAAACGTTGCGAAAAAACGATACCAACAAAAAAATTGTGCTGCTGGTTGATTCTCTGGAGCAAATCCGTGGTGTAGGCGATGATGCTCAATCGGTTTATGACAGCATTGTCGAATTATTTTCCGGACAAGCCGCGAATCTGGCGCTACCCGGCTTGCATGTAGTGTACACCGTACCGCCATTTCTCATTCCACGCGCGCCTAATATCGCGCGCAATCTTGGCGGCAATCCGATCTGCATCTGGCCTAATATTCACGTGCGCAAAAAAGATGGTACCGAGGACCCGGCGGGATTAGACATCATGCAAGAAATCATTCAACGCCGTTATCCCGAGTGGCAGAAATTCTATACACAGGATCAATTATTCCGGCTTGCAAAAGAATCAGGGGGCGATATTCGAGATTTCTTCCGTCTAATGCGCGAAGGTTTGTTGGGATTGAGCACCGCGCGTACTGCAAGCCAAGGCGAAAAACCTGATCACGTGAGCGACGACACGCTGAATCGCGCGATCGTGCAGCTTACCAACGAATTTCAACCGATTCCGGATCAAGATAAAAAATATCTGCAAAAAATTCACGGCAGCAAACAGCATGCCTTGGACGGCATGGACGATCTGCCGACCCTCACCCGGTTCCTGGACGCCAATATGATCATGAATTACCTCAACGGCGAACCGTGGTACGACGTTCATCCAGTGCTGATTAAGCTCTTGCGGTCATCGGACGATGCACCGTGAGCTTGCCGAATCCATTGAACTAACACCGGAAGGTGAATGGCAATGGCAGCGTTTGCTGAACCATTTACGCTGGTCGGACAGTTTCAGTCTTATTCTCATTTTCAGTCAGCATGCGCCAGTAGTCGAATTGTTCCGCACGCGCTTGGAGCAGTTTTACCGCTTGCGCGTTTCCGGTTTAAACCAAGTACGGCTCGAATCACCCGGGCAATTATTGACCGAAGCATTGCCCGCATTGCTCGGCCAAGCGATCAGCCATGCCTTGACCAATGCACCGGTCTGGCTGAACCTCACCCATACCGATCAACAAGATCACTGGCCTGAAACGCGCCGCAAATTTTACCAGCGCCTCAACGAAAACCGCGAAACGCTGCGACAGCAAAACCGCGCGGTGATTATCGTGCTACCGGTAGCTGAGAAACAATTTTTCCGCGAACTCGCACCGGATTTATGGGCAATTCGCGATGTGACAGTAGAAACCCAGAACTGGCTTTTACCCACGAACGGAACAACTCTGCCAGCCCGTGACCAATCCACGGTAAACATTCCGGCAACACCGTTTTCCGCAGCCGATCAACAACTGATCGACGAGTGGCACCGGGTAAAAGATAAACCCTATCGCGGCGCACTGTTGGCTGCCGAACGCGCTCTGAAAGTTAGCTTATTGCATGGCCAACTCTCATTGGCGGAACAAATTGCCGGTAATGCGTTGAAACTTTCCCGGCAATTGCTGCAACAACTCGGCGAAAACCCGCAGACGCTGCGCGATGCGTCGGTTTCACTGGATAATATGGGCGACGTCGCGCAACAGCTCGGCAAATTCGAAGGCGCGCAAGCCTTTTTCGGCGAATCGCTCAGTCTACGCCGTCAATTGTTGCAACAGCTCGGCGAAAACCCGCAGGCGCTGCGCGATGTGTCGGTTTCACTGCATAACATGGGCAATATCGCGCAAGCGCTCGACAAGCTCGAAGACGCGCAAACTTATTTCGACGAATCGCTCACCATTGCCCGGCAATTGTTGCAGCAGTTTGGCGAAAACCCGCAGGCGCTACGCGATGTGTCGGTTTCACTTAACAAAATGGGCGATGTCGCGCAACAGCTCGGCAAGCTCGAAGACGCGCAAACCTATTGCGGAGAATCGCTCACTATTGCTCGGCAATTGTTGCAACAGCTTGGCAAAAACCCGCAGGCGCTGCGCGATGTGTCGGTTTCACTGAACAAAATGGGCAATGCCGCGCAACAGCTCGGCAAGCTCGAAGACGCGCATGCCTTTTTCGGCGAATCGCTCACTCTGCACCGGCAGTTGTTGCAACAGCTCGGCACCCCACAGGCGCTGCGCGATGTGTCCGTTTCACTGGATAATCTAGGCGATGTCGCGCAACAGCTCGGCAAGCTTGAAGATGCAAAAACCTATTTCGGCGAATCGCTCACCATTGCCCGGCAATTGTTGCAACAGCTCGGCACCCCACAGGCGCTGCGCGATGTGTCGGTTTCACTGAACAAAATGGGCGATGTCGCGCAAGCGCTTGGTAAGCTTGAAGATGCGCAGATCTATTTCGGAGAATCGCTCACTCTGCGCCAACAATTGTTACAACAGCTCGGCGAAACCCCGCAGGCGCTGCGCGATGCGTCGGTTTCACTGCATAAAATAGGCAATATCGCGCAAGCGCTCGGCAAGTTCGAAGACGCGCAAACTTATTTCGGCAAATCGCTCACCATTGCCCGGCAATTGTTGCAACAGCTTGGCGAAACCCCACAGGCGCTGCGCGATGTGTCGGTTTCACTGAACAAAATGGGCGATGTCGCGCAACAGCTCGGCATGCTCGATGACGCGCGAACCTATTTCGACGAATCGCTCACTCTGCGCCGGCAGTTTTTGCAACAGCTCGGCGAAAACCCGCAGACGCTGCGAGATGTGTCGGTTTCACTAGAAAGAATGGGCGATATTGCACAGCAGCTCGGCAAGCTCGAAGACGCACAAACCTTTTTCGGCGAATCGCTCACCATTGCCCGGCAATTGTTGCAACAACTCGGCGAAAACCCGCAGGCGCTGCGCGATGTGTCGGTTTCACTGAATAAGATGGGCAACGTCGCGCAACAACTCAGCAAGCTCGATGACGCACAAGCCTATTTCGGAGAGTCGCTCACCATTGCCCGGCAATTGTTGCAACAGCTCGGCGAAACCCCGCAGGCATTGCACGATTTATCCATTTCACTGAATAATATGGGCGATGTCGCCCGAAAACTTGGCAAGCTCGAGGACGCCGAAAACTATTTATCCCAATCCCGGCAAATTATTGAATCGCTCGAAAACATTTCTTCTCGTAACGCTCCAACGGCTTGAAACCCAATTCATAAGGCAATTTTCCCAGCAAGCAGGTCTTGAATTAATATAAATAACCTAACCTCGCTTCACACCCGTCATTCGCCTAGCGCGATAAAAAAGTAATCTTCTTGATAAACGCCTCAGCGCCGCCTTGGGTATTGTTGGTGTTGGCCTGGAAAGCAATCCCTGTAATTGGCGGTGTTTTAGGGTGCTTGAAAGTGGTGCGGAATTTTTCGTCGACTTCAAAATCGGTGGTAATGACTGTGCCCGGCGGATTGCCGGAAGCCACACAGAAATATCGCCCGCCCTTTTTCCATAGCTTGCCCAGATACATGCGGCCCAGTTCTTCAGCTTTGCCGATAAAGGCGCTCAAAAAATAGGGTGCCGCGTAGATGCCCAACGGCAAACCGCTTGAATGCTTTTCGGTTCCAAATGACAACATCACGGCGATGGGCACACTGTTAATTCCCGCATTCCAGTTTGCGCCCTGGGGATACTTATTCACGCCCCAAACGATTTCCACCCGTTTAACATTGTGAATAAAGTTCTGTTGCTTCAGCTGCAAACCAAACAATCCGGCCATCTCGCCGTCCGCGCTGATCACCAGGGCATCATTTTCAAATCTAGGGTTCAGTTTTTTTGCATCCAGCTGCAACTCGAATCCTCGTTCCTCCAACCAGGAAACGGCACTGCCATTTGAATTACCGGAAAAATCGATGACATGAACAATTTTTTCATTCGCTGCGGCAAACGATGCCCAACACCACAACAATAGAACGCCAATTAAAAATTGCCGATTAGGGAAGCGTTGATTCATTGGTCGAATAAGAAGATGAGGATACCAAAAACATCAGGCCTTATTTTACAGTCTACAAGAATTGACAGCAGCAGCTCAACCCGCAAAGCATAATCAACTACGCAATCTTATCCAACCAGTCTTGAGCAAGAATCGCTTTGTGCGCCTGGCTGTTCAGAAATTCTGAAATGCTGGCGGCAGCGGCCGGTTTACTGAACAGATAGCCTTGCACCATTTCACAGCCAAGGTTCTTGAGAATATCCAGTTGCTCTGGCGTTTCCACGCCTTCGGCAATGATGCCGTAGCCGAGTTTTTGTCCCATTTCTATCATGGAGCTGACCAGAGTGAGGGTTTTCTTGTCGGTCAGCATATCGTCAACAAAATATTTGTCGATTTTCAGGTAATCCGCTTTCAGGTGTTTAAGCGAGGCAAAAGAGGAATAACCGGTGCCGAAATCGTCGATGGACAGTAACACGCCCAGGTCTTTCAAGTCTTGAAAAATGGTCAGATTGCGCGGATCGGTTTGCACGATGCCTTCAGTAACCTCGAGTTCCAATTCGGCTGGCACGATGCCGACTTCATCGATGATGCGTTTAACCAGCAGCACAAACCCTTTGTCCAGAAAAAGGCTGGGGGAAATATTGACGGCCATGCGAAGCGCGCGGAAACCTTCTTGCTTCCAGGTCACCAGTTGGCCGCAAGCGGTGCGCAGCACCCATTCGGTGAGCGGTTTGATCATGCCGATTCTTTCGGCGATGACGATAAAATCATTGGGCGGAACTTGCCCCAATTGCGGGTGATACCAGCGTGATAGCGCTTCGACACCAAATATTTCCCCGCTCTTGATATTGATTTGCGGTTGATACACCAGGGACAGCTGCTGTTTTTCGATGGCTTCCCGCAGGTTTTGCTCGATTTGAAAACGATACTCGGCCTTGTGAGTCAGCTCGGCTTTATAAAACGCATACTGATTTTTTCCATTCTCCTTGGCGGTGTACAGTGAAATATCGCCCGCCTTCAATAATGCGGAAAGATTTTCGCCATCATCGGGGTAATAGGCGATGCCGATACTGCAAGCCGGGGTGATTTTTCTGGAATAAATCCCGATCGGTTGGGATATGGCTTCAAGACAACGTTTCGCGACGTTGGCGGCGTAATCCGCTTCGACTTCTTCAATGAGGATACAGAACTCATCGCCACCCAGCCGGGCAATGAAGTCAATGTCGCGGCAGGTATCGATCAATCGCGTTGCAATGGTTTTGAGCAACAAGTCACCGGCATCGTGTCCCAGGCTGTCGTTAATGCATTTGAAGTTATCCAGATCAATGTAAAGCAACCCGAAACGGCGGCCGTGCCGGGAAGACGATTTGGTGATTTCTTCCATGTGCTGCATGAACGAGGCGCGGCTGGCGAGTCCGGTCAGCTCGTCGGTATACGCCAGCGTGCGGATGCGTTTTTGCGCTTGATCCCGTTCCATGACGATCCCCGTCAGCCGGGCAGCGGATATCAGATCTTTTAACTCTTTCTCGTCCGGCAGTGCGGGGTGATTGTAGTACATGCCGAATGCACCCAAAACTTTTCCGCTGGAGCTTTTGATCGGCTCGGACCAGCAACACCGCATGCCGTGCGGTAATGCAAAATGCTTGATTTTCGCCCACTTCGGGTCGGTCTCGATGTTTTCCACCAGCACCCGCTGCCCGGTGAAAGTGGATGTCCCGCAGGAACCGACACTGGGCCCGTTTTCCAGGCCGTGCACGGCTTCGCAATAGGCCTTCGGCAAACTGGGCGCACCACCATGCAGCAGTTTATTACCGCTCAATTCGAGCATCGAGCAGCGCATGCCGGGGTGGCGGGCTTCGTACATGAGTGCAATCGCATCGTAAATATCCGGCGCGGGACGCCCTATCGCAATCATCTCCAGTATTTCGGCGTATTGATTGTCAAAGGTTTCGGCTATTTTGCGTTCGGTGATATCGACATGCGTACCAATGAGACGTAACGGCTTACCGTCCAACGCGCGCGTGACCAGAAATGCGCGCGATAGCACAAAAACTTCGTGACCATCCTTATGGCGCATGCGCATTTCAACTTCAAACGAATCCTTGCGGCCATCGAAGTAATCCTGCACTTTTTCCAGCACGACGATTTTGTCATCGGGATGAACCAGGTTCTCCCAGGTGCTGATTTGATTAGCCAGCTCATTCTCCGCATAACCCAACATGGTTTTCCAGCGCGGCGAGTAATACACTTCATCCGTTTCCAGATTCCAATCCCACAGTCCATCGTTTGCACCGCGCATCGCCAACGAAAACCGCTCCTCACTGACATAAAGCTCATGGGTACGTTTTTCGGTCATCAACTCGACGGCAGCCAATTCGGAACGCAACTGTTGCAGTTCTTCCAATAGCTGAGACTTGGTTTGCTTGGCATTACCCATGGTTACCTCAATGATAAATCAATATGCGAAGATAACCATCTAAATTAGGATTTTGCAAGTGATGATGGGTAGGCATGATCCCGGCAAGCATCGCATGGCGGCACTCTGCCGTTGGGTCCTGTCCGCTCGCCATCATGACCTATGGATTGTTCCGGTTTATTTTGTTTTTCTTAGCCTTTTTTCTGGAATCTTTAGCAGTCGACCGAGCGCTAACGATTAATTTTTCTTTACCCAATTTCTGGATGAATTTTTCTTTATCGACCGGCGAGACGATGATGATTTTATCCTCTCCGTAAGTGATTTCCAGGCGATCGAACGACAAAGCCGGGCTTGTCGCCGCAGTCTGGGTTTCCTGCATGGATACGATCGACTGAATGGGGATATTCCATGTAAACGGACCGCTGATGATTTTGAGATCATCGTCACCGACGATATACCGGGTCGAAACATAGATCCAAACCGGGAAGCCAGCGCCCGCAATCAATATGATCGCCGCAAACACATAGTTGGTTATTCCGCCGATCAGCAGCGGGACGGATGCGCCCAACAGGCAGGCGGAGACGGATAACAACAAACAAACCAGTACCCAGTTATCGATTTTAGACTTGAAGACATGCATGATTATTCATTCTTATAATATTGATTCGATGATAGCGCACAAAACTTACTTCGTTTTGATCGCAATGAATTGCCGCACTGCGAAAATACCGGTTAAGAAAAATGGGCAAATTTTGCCCTATTATCGTTTTAAAAACAAAACTTGCACCAGCATTACTTTAAAAAGCCTCAGTGACGATCGCTGCATTGATGATCGATGCAAACAAACGCAAGGAAACCGGGACTTACTTTCTTCCTTTCAGCACTGAGTGTGCAGCCCGGCCACCCGATTATCCGGAACGCATGGACAACTTTGTCGCATGCGAAACCGCGCACATACAAAAACAAACCTTTTTCACGTATAATTCGGTCTTCAATAGCTGGGGTATTTCAATGAATAGCCCCGGTCCATTTTCCAGATCTTGTCAGTTTCCAAGGAGTTTTTTGTGTCACAACGACCGCACGCCATCCTCGCACTTGCCGATGGAACAATTTTTCGTGGCGTGTCTATTGGCATTGAAGGCATCAACACTGGGGAAGTGGCGTTCAATACGGCGATGACCGGTTACCAGGAAATTTTGACCGATCCGTCGTATTGCCAGCAAATCATTACCCTGACTTATCCGCATATTGGCAACACCGGCACTAATCCGGAAGATTTTGAATCCGGTAACATCAATAAAGTGTACGCCGCCGGTTTAGTGATCCGTGATTTGCCGCTCATGGCCAGCAGTTTTCGTAAAACCCGCACATTACCGGAGTTTCTCCAAGAACAGAATGTCGTTGCCATCGCCGAAATTGACACGCGCAAACTGACGCGAATTTTGCGCGAAAAAGGCGCGCAAGCCGGTTGCATCATGGCGGGCGATATCGACGAAGAAAAAGCATTGCAAGCTGCCCGGGCGTTCCCCGGACTTGCCGGAATGGATCTCGCCAAAGTGGTGAGCTGCCGTCAATCGTATACATGGACGGAAGGCGAATGGTCGCTCGAATCCGGTTTCCGGACTCAAGACAGTCCCAGATTTCACGTCGCCGCTTTCGATTTCGGCATCAAACGCACGATTCTGCGCAAACTGGCGCAGCGCGGCTGCAAAGTAACGGTATTCCCGGCGCAAACCCCGGCTGCGGAGATTCTGAAAACACAACCTGACGGTATCTTTCTGTCCAATGGTCCCGGTGATCCGGAGCCGTGCGATTACGCCATTTCCGCCACGCAAGCCTTGCTGGAAAAGAATATTCCGCTGTTCGGCATTTGCCTGGGTCATCAATTGCTGGGGTTAGCCACCGGCGCGCGCACCATTAAAATGAAATTCGGCCATCACGGCGCCAACCATCCGGTGCAGGATGTAGCCAATGGCAAGGTGATCATTACCAGCCAGAATCACGGTTTCGCCGTCGATATCGATACTTTGCCCGCAACCGCGCGGATCACGCATGTCTCGCTCTTTGACGGCAGTCTGCAAGGATTCGAGTTAACCGATAAACCGGCCTTCTGTTTTCAGGGTCACCCGGAAGCAAGCCCAGGGCCGCATGAAGCGGATTATTTGTTTGATAAATTCATCGCCATGATGCAGCGCTATAAAAGCCAGCATTCCCAATAATTACGCCATGTTCATCCGCTAGAGAGTATGCCTAAACGTACCGACATTCAGTCCATTCTCATCATCGGTGCCGGCCCGATCATTATCGGCCAAGCTTGTGAGTTTGATTATTCCGGCGTGCAAGCCTGTAAGGCCTTACGTGAAGAAGGCTATCGCATCATTCTGGTGAATTCGAATCCCGCCACCATCATGACCGATCCGGAAATGGCGGATGCCACGTATATCGAGCCGATCACCTGGACCATGATTGAGAAAATCATCGCGATCGAACGGCCGCAAGCGCTACTGCCCACGATGGGCGGGCAAACGGCGTTGAATTGCGCGCTCGACCTGGTCAAGCATGGCGTGCTGGAAAAATACGGTGTCGAGCTCATCGGCGCCTCGCGCGAAGCCATCGATATGGCGGAAGACCGGGAAAAATTCAAACAAGCGATGACCCGTATCGGCTTGGGCTCGGCACGCTCAGCGGTTGCGCATAGCCTGGAAGAAGCCATGCAGGTTCAAGCAATGCTCGGTTATCCGGCCATTATCCGCCCTTCGTTCACGATGGGCGGCAGCGGCGGCGGCATTGCCTATAATCGCGAAGAGTTTCTGGATATCTGCGAACGCGGATTGAAAACCTCACCCACCAAGGAACTGCTGATCGAAGAATCCGTGATCGGCTGGAAAGAGTTCGAGATGGAAGTGGTGCGGGATAAAAACGATAACTGCATCATTGTGTGTTCGATCGAAAACCTCGATCCGATGGGTGTGCATACCGGCGATTCGATCACCGTCGCACCGGCGCAAACGCTCACCGACAAAGAATATCAACTGATGCGTAATGCATCGATTGCAGTGCTGCGGGAAATCGGCGTGGAAACCGGCGGTTCCAATGTGCAGTTTGCCATCAACCCGGACAACGGCCGCATGCTGGTGATCGAGATGAATCCGCGCGTGTCGCGCTCTTCCGCGCTGGCGTCGAAAGCGACCGGTTTTCCCATTGCCAAAATCGCCGCCAAGCTGGCCGTCGGTTACACGCTGAACGAGCTGGATAACGATATTACCGGCGGCATTACCCCGGCTTCCTTTGAGCCCACCATTGATTATGTCGTCACCAAAGTACCACGGTTTGCTTTTGAAAAATTTCCGCAAACCAATGACCGCTTGACCACACAGATGAAATCGGTCGGTGAAGTGATGGCAATCGGCCGCACGTTCCAGGAATCGCTGCAAAAAGCATTACGCGGACTGGAAACGGGTGTTGATGGTCTGGATGAAAAAACCGACAGCCTGGAAACCATCCACACCGAACTGGCCAATCCCGGCCCCGAGCGGATCTGGTTTATCGCCGATGCGTTCCGCTGTCATTTGTCACTGGAAGAAGTGCATCAGCTGACGCACATCGATCTCTGGTTTCTGGCGCAAATCGAAGATTTGGTCAAACAGGAACAAGCATTGACCGGTACGGCGCTGGATGCTCTGGATTATCCGGCGCTGCGCAAATTGAAACGCAGCGGTTTTTCCGACCGGCGTTTGGCGAAGCTGCTCAATACCGGGCAGACCGCGGTCCGTTCGCGCCGCCATCAATTCAATCTGCACCCGGTCTATAAACGTGTCGACACCTGTGCGGCCGAGTTTGCGACCAGTACGGCGTATATGTACTCCACTTACGAAGATGAGTGTGAGTCCCGCCCAACCGGTAATAAGAAGATCATGGTGCTGGGCGGCGGTCCTAATCGCATCGGGCAAGGCATCGAGTTCGATTACTGCTGTGTGCATGCGGCTCTGGCGCTGCGCGAAGACGGTTTTGAAACCATCATGGTCAATTGCAACCCGGAAACGGTTTCAACCGACTATGACACATCGGATCGTTTATATTTTGAACCGCTGACACTGGAAGACGTGCTCGAAATCGTTGCGGTGGAAAAACCCGATGGCGTGATCGTACAGTATGGCGGACAAACACCGCTTAAGCTTGCGCGCGATCTGGAAGCCAACGGTGTGCCGATTATCGGCACCAGCCCGGATATGATCGATTGCGCGGAAGATCGCGAACGCTTTCAGCAAATGCTGCAACAACTGGGACTGCGGCAACCGCCCAATCGCACTGCACGCAATCCGGAAGCCGCCCTGATCGCCGCCGAGGAAATCGGCTATCCGCTGGTGGTACGGCCCAGTTACGTATTGGGCGGCCGCGCGATGGAGATCGTGCATGAGAAAGCCGATCTGGAACGTTACATGCGTGAAGCGGTTAAAGTTTCCAACGATTCCCCGGTATTACTGGACCATTTTCTGACCAATGCCACTGAAGTGGATGTCGACGCCATCTTCGACGGAGAAACCGTGCTGATTGGCGGTATCATGGAACATATTGAACAGGCCGGCGTGCATTCGGGTGATTCCGCATGTTCACTGCCGACCTTCAATCTGCAACCGGAAATGCTCGACGAGTTGCGCTATCAGACCGCCGAAATGGCACGGGCGCTCCATGTGATTGGATTGATGAACGTGCAGTTCGCGATTCAAGACGATACCGTTTATGTCCTCGAAGTCAATCCTCGCGCATCGCGCACGGTACCCTTCATTTCCAAGGCAACCGGTCTGCAACTGGCCAAAATTGCGGCGCGCTGCATGACCGGTAAGAGCTTGATTGATCAGGGTGTTACCGAGGAAGTGATTCCTGAGTATTATTCGGTCAAGGAAGCGGTTTTCCCCTTTATCAAGCTGCCCGGCGTTGATACGATACTAGGGCCGGAGATGAAGTCGACCGGCGAAGTCATGGGCATGGGCACCACTTTTGCCGAAGCGTTTGTGAAATCCCAATTGGCCACCGATGTCCGTCTTCCCACTTCGGGTAAAATTTTCATCAGTGTGCGCCAATCGGATAAACCGCATGCGGTTGAAATCGCGCGCAACCTTGCAGAACTCGGCTTCACCCTTTATGCTACGCGCGGTACTGCCGCGGCAATAACCGAAGCGGGGATCGACGTCATCATTATCAATAAGGTAGCGGAAGGCCGCCCGCATATTGTTGATATGATCAAGAATGGTGAAATCAGCTTGATCATCAACACCGTAAAAAACCAGCGCAGCGCGATAAAGGATTCGTATTCGATCCGCCATGCCGCGCTGCAGGCGAAAGTGACCTACTATACGACACTAGCAGGCGCACGCGCGGCGTGTGTAGGCATTACCAGCAAGCGTGAACTGCAAGCATATAATTTGCAGAAATTGCATGTACAACTCAAGGCATAAGTAAAAAATAACTTCCGGTTTTCCCTGATTATCACGGAATAGAATGAAAATGAAAGGCAAAAAATTACAATGAGTACGATCCCTTTAACAGTAGCCGGAGCGGAAGCGCTACGCAAAGAACTGCACGAAATGAAAACCGTACATCGCCCCGCAGTCATCGCGGCGATTGCAGAAGCGCGTTCGCATGGTGATCTTTCCGAAAATGCCGAATATGATGCTGCCAAGGAAAAACAAGGGTTCATTGAAGGCCGTATTGCCGAACTGGAAAGCAAACTCTCCAGTGCTCAGATCATCAATCCCGCGCTGATTAACGCCGACGGTGCTTGTGTTTTCGGCGCCACTGTTGAACTGGAAGATTTGCAAAGCGGCGAGACGGTTACCTATCAAATCGTCGGCGACGATGAAGCCAACATAAAGAATGGAAAAATTTCCATCAGCTCCCCCATTTCACGCGCATTAATCGGCAAATATGCGGGCGATATCGCCGAAGTTCAGGCACCCGGCGGAGTACGTGAATACGAAATACTTGATGTCAAATACATTTGATGCCGCGAAAGCTCAATTCTGATAACTGCGTTTGGTGCGAAACGGCTCGCGCTTCTTTTTTTGCGAAGAACGTTCGGTTTTTTTACCAGCTTCTTCCGGCTTGGGACGATAGATAACAAAAGTTTTCCCGATATGCTGCACCGGTGCGGCACTCAGCTTTTCACAGATTTCTTCAAAAAGCGCATTCCTGGCAGTCCGATCGTCGACTTGAACCTTAACCTTAATCAGTTCATGACTTGTAAGTCCACGCTCCAATTCTTCGATAACCGTGGCGGATAATCCCGATTTTCCAATCATTACGACCGGATTCAGCGCGTGCGCTTGCGCTTTCAATTCACGCCGCTGAGCAATTGTTAGTGTTAACATAAATTCTCTTTAAACGTATTATTTTACTTGATGAAACGGGCTAAAACCAGCAAAGCTTGGATGAAAGAACATGTTAATGATTTTTTCGTCAAGCAATCCAAGAAAGAAGGTTATCGTTCTCGTGCCGCTTACAAGCTGCTTGAGATCGCCGAGCGGGATCATCTATTTAAATCCGGTATGATTGTTGTCGATTTAGGTGCTGCACCCGGCAGCTGGTCTCAAGTCGCCAGCCAGAAAGTAGGCCGGACAGGAAAAGTGATTGCATTGGATATCCTGGAAATGGCGCCTTTGCCCGGTGTGGAATTTATTCAGGATGATTTTAGAGAAGAGCGTGCTTTGTTGGAATTAAGAAAACATCTGGAAGAGCGGCAGCCGGATCTTGTCATTTCAGACATGGCACCCAATATGAGCGGTATTGTAGTCAGCGATCAAGCCAGAAGTATGTACTTGGCCGAACTGGCGCTGGCATTCTCAATGGAACAACTGAACTATGGCGGAAATTTCCTAGTCAAAGTTTTTCAAGGCAGGGATTTTGAGCAGTTTCATCGCGACATGCGCGCCGAATTCAAAAGCGTTGTGGTACGAAAACCGGAAGCCTCGCGCGATCGCAGCAACGAATTATATTTATTAGGACTCGGAAAAAAGTAACACCGGAAATCACTGAGAAATGAATGGATCCCCCCAGTGATTAAGGCAAATGTAAAGAGTAGGATGATAGTTTGATAGCAAATTTCTATAACATGAACTGTTCTGTTCTATTTGACAAAATAGAGTTAGAATGTCCAATCAATGATTTTTAAGGTGCAAACCAAGGAGCTATCTTGAATAACTTAATTAAAAACATGGCCATTTGGCTGGTAATTGCACTTGTGTTGATGACCGTATTTAACCAATTCAGCGTACGTCAACCGACGCAAGTACCAATGGAATATTCTCAATTCATTTCTGAATTGAATCAAGGCAGAATTGCCAAAGTTGTCATTGAAGGCCGTACCCTGAAAGGTACGAAATCCGATGGCAGACGCTTTACAACCTATGCGCCATCCGATCCATGGATGGTCAGTGATCTACTCAAAGCCGGCGTCATTGTTGAAGCTAAACCGGAAGAAGAACCATCTATGCTGATGAGTATTTTCATCTCATGGTTCCCAATGCTGTTACTGATTGCGGTATGGATTTTCTTCATGCGGCAAATGCAGGGTGGCGGACGCAATGGCGGCGCATTCTCGTTCGGTAAAAGCAAAGCGCGCATGCTGGATAAATCAGCCAACACAGTGACTTTCAACGACGTTGCAGGTTGTGAGGAAGCAAAGGAAGAAGTAGCGGAGCTGGTTGAATTCCTGCGCGACCCGTCCAAATTCCAGAAACTTGGCGGACGAATCCCTCGCGGTGTTTTGATGGTAGGCAGTCCAGGTACCGGTAAAACATTGCTGGCGCGAGCTATCGCAGGAGAAGCGGGAGTACCTTTCTTCAGCATTTCCGGTTCGGATTTCGTTGAAATGTTTGTCGGTGTGGGCGCATCCCGTGTACGTGACATGTTCGAGCAAGCTAAAAAACATGCGCCCTGCATCATCTTTATTGACGAGATTGATGCGGTTGGCCGTCAACGTGGCGCCGGACTGGGTGGCGGGAACGATGAACGCGAGCAAACGCTTAACCAATTGCTGGTGGAAATGGACGGCTTTGAAGGCGCCATGGGCGTGATCGTCATTGCAGCAACGAACCGTCCGGATGTATTGGATCCAGCATTGTTACGTCCTGGCCGTTTTGACCGTCAAGTCACTGTGCCTCTGCCGGACATCCGTGGACGGGAACAGATTCTGCATGTGCATATGCGTAAAGTGCCCCTTTCACCCGACGTCAAAGCGGACATTCTGGCGCGTGGCACACCCGGTATGTCGGGTGCCGATCTGGCCAACTTGGTCAATGAAGCAGCGTTGTTTGCCGCGCGCAGCAACAAGCGTCTGGTCGACATGGAAGATTTTGAACGCGCCAAAGACAAAATTTTCATGGGTGCGGAACGTCGCTCAGTGGTTATGCCGGAACACGAACGCCGGAATACCGCTTACCATGAATCAGGTCATGCGGTAGTGGCTCAATTGCTGCCGAAAACCGATCCGGTGCACAAAGTGACGATTATTCCGCGTGGCCGCGCATTGGGTGTCACGATGCAATTGCCAACGGAAGATCGTTTCAGCATGGAACGTGAAGAAATTCTGCAAAGAATTTCCGTGATGTTTGGCGGCCGTATTGCTGAGGAAGTTTTCATGCATCAAATGACCACCGGCGCATCCAATGACTTTGAGCGTGCTACCGAATTAGCGCGGCAAATGGTTACCCAATGGGGGATGTCCGACAAGCTTGGACCGATGGTTTATGGTGAGAATGAAGGCGAAGTTTTCCTCGGCCGTTCAGTAACCACGCATAAAAATATGAGTGAAAAAACGATGCAGACTGTTGATGCAGAAGTTCGCCGTATTGTGGATGAACAATATGCAATTGCTCGTAAACTGATTGAAGAAAATAAAGACAAGATTGAAGCCATGACCAAGGCATTGCTGGAATGGGAAACGATTGATAGCGATCAAATCAACGATATCATGGAGGGCCGCCCACCGCGTCCACCCAAACCGCCTCAATCAATGTCTCCCACAGTAGCAAGCGAAGGACCATCTACTGCGGCAAAAACGGATGAACCTAAAGAACCCGCTGCACCGCAAGAGATTGCAAAAGAAGCTGATTAATCGTCAGTAATCGGGATAAACGGGATACGACCATAAAATCGTATCCCGTTTTCACTTCTACAACTCCTCTTATCCCACTGTGTCCTCATTCGTGCAAAACCCAATCCTGTCAAGCAATCGCCCGTTGATCATGGGCATCATTAACGTGACACCCGACTCTTTCTCGGACGGCGGGCTGTACTTATCGGCACAACAAGCAATTATCCACGCCAAGCATTTGATCGATGAAGGCGCCGATATCCTCGACATTGGTGGAGAATCAACACGTCCGGGGAGTCAGCAAGTCAGCATCGACGAAGAGTTAGATCGTGTTATCCCGGTACTGGAAGCGCTCGCCGATAGTCAAATTCCCCTATCGGTTGATACCTCCAAACCCGAAGTGATGACACACGCCATAGCAGCAGGTGCTTTCATGATTAACGACGTCAATGCGCTGCGCAGCCCTGGAGCTCTGGAAGCAGTAGCTCCGCATGAGCAGGTGCAAATTTGTTTAATGCATATGCAAGGCACACCGCGGAATATGCAAGAAAACCCGCAATATAAAGATATCATCCATGAAGTCAAAGATTTCCTGCAACAACGCATCCAAGCCGCGAAATCGGCAGGCATAGCGGAAGACCGATTGGTGATCGATCCGGGTTTTGGTTTTGGCAAAACGCTGCAACATAACTTCACTCTGTTAAATCAGCTGGATCAATTGACTACACTTGGTGTTCCATTGTTAGCAGGCTTATCACGCAAATCCATGCTCGGCGCCGTCACGGGAAACAGCGCAACCGATCGGACCCATGAAAGTATCGCGGCAGCCTTGCTTGCAGTAGTCAAAGGTGCCAAAATTGTGCGTGTGCACGATGTCAAAGCTACTAAGGAAGCGCTCGCTATCTACACGGCAATGAAAAATTGTGACACACAGTAAACCCATTCAACCGCATCTCATTGCAATTAAACACCGCTCAAATTGACTAAAAAATATTTTGGAACAGATGGTATCCGCGGACGTGTCGGCAAAGCACCCATCACGCCGGATTTTATTCTGCATCTAGGCTATTCCGCCGGGAAAGTTCTCGCGGCTGCGGACTGGCATCTAATGCAAGGCAAACGCCCGACCGTTCTGATCGGCAAGGATACCCGGGTATCGGGTTATATGCTGGAATCCGCTCTGGAAGCAGGATTATGCGCCGCCGGTGTGGATGTCATTCTATCCGGACCGATGCCGACCCCAGCCATCGCGTACCTGATTCGCGCTTTGCGGCTGCAAGCCGGGATCGTGATTTCAGCTTCGCATAATCTATTCGAGGACAACGGCGTTAAATTCTTTTCTGCCGAAGGTAGAAAACTACCTGACGAAATAGAACATAAAATCGAAAGCGGCATCCATGCGCCGATCGAAACCAAACCTTCCGCTCAATTAGGGAAAGTACAGCGTATTGATGATGCCGCCGGACGCTATATCGAATTTTGTAAAAGCACTTTCCCCTATCACCTTGACCTGCGCGGACTACGTATCGTTGTCGATTGCGCACATGGTGCCGCTTATCATATCGCCGGTCACGTCATGCACGAGTTGGGTGCAGACGTCGTCACCATCGGCGTGCAACCCAATGGCCTGAATATCAACTTGGAGTGTGGCGCGACGCATTGCGCGACGTTACAGAAAGCCGTCAAACAGCATCACGCCGACTTAGGCATTGCGTTGGATGGCGACGGTGATCGGCTCATGATGGCCGACAAAAATGGCCGGATTTATGATGGCGATCAACTGATTTATATTATCGCCAAACACCGTCAGCAGAATAAAATGCTGACCGGCGGGGTTGCCGGTACCTTGATGACCAATCTGGCGATCGAAGCGCAATTCAAAAAAATGAATATTCCATTTCTTCGCGCCAACGTCGGTGACCGCTATGTGTTGGAGGCATTGCAAGAGAAAGGATGGCAGCTCGGCGGCGAAAATTCCGGACATATCATCTGTATGGATAAGCATACGACAGGCGACGGCATTATTTCCGCTCTGCAAGTCCTGTATGCGTTACGCGATACGAATAAAACGCTGGCCGAGTTCATGCGCGGCGTCTCGCTTTACCCGCAACGCTTGATCAACGTGAAAATTCCCAAACCGTTTAATTTCAGCGCCAACAAAGCAGTCCAAGCCGTACGCGAAGAAGCCGAAACCGATCTGAATGACAAAGGGCGTGTGCTGATTCGTGCATCGGGCACAGAACCATTGATTCGCGTCATGGTTGAAGGGGAATCGAAGCATAAAATCAATCACTGGGCTGAGCGTATCGCTGAAACTATCCAGACTGCCAGCAATTCTTAATGCGGTGTCATTTTTACTAGCAGCTTTTTTGCATAAATGCGCAAAAAACCAGCACACGCACACCGGCTTTAAGACAAAAAAAGATTGTCATAATCCTGTAACAATTCTGAAATAAGATACCGCACCGGTTGCACAATCTTTCATGACCATTTTATTGACTCACCTGGAGAACATATTCATGTTGACCTCGTTTAACTTCAGAACATTCTTAGCGGCTACACTGTTGAGCGCATCCGCTATTACAACAGCAATCGCCAGTCCGATCGTAAAGATCGATGGTTCCAGCACGGTTTTCCCCATTACCGAAGCGGTCGCCGAAGACTTCCAGATCGCCAAGCGCGGCGCGGTTCGTGTGACCGTGGGTATTTCAGGAACAGGTGGCGGGTTCAAAAAATTCTGCCGTAATGAGATCGATATCGTTAATGCCTCGCGTCCCATCACGCAATTGGAAATGGAGGCCTGTAAGGAAGCAGGCGTGCAATATATCGAAATGCCCATCGCATTCGATGCTTTGACTGTCGTTGTAAATCCCAAAAATACCTGGAGCAAAACCATCACCGTCGACGAATTGAAGAGAATCTGGGAACCCGGTGCGCAAGGTAAAATCACCAGCTGGAATCAGATCAATCCCGAATGGCCGGACAAAAAAATCAAACTCTACGGCCCCGGCGCGGATTCCGGTACCTTCGAGTACTTCACAGAAGCCGTTGTCGGCAAAGCCAAATCAAGCCGTGGCGATTTCACCGCATCGGAAGATGACAACGTGCTGGTACAAGGCGTCGCCAGCGACATTTATGCGCTAGGATTCTTCGGTTTCGCGTATTACATCGAGAATAGCAAAAAAATTAGCGCTGTCGCGATCGACAACGGCAACGGTGGCGTGCTGCCATCCGCTGCCACGGTAGAAAATAATAGCTATAAACCGTTATCGCGCCCGGTATTCATCTACGTCAACGCCAAATCCACCGAAAAACCCGAAGTTCAGGAATTTGTTAATTTCTACATGCAGAATGCCGCGGCGCTGGTGACGGAAGTCAAATATTTCCCGCTCTCAAAAGAAGTCTACAACCTCAATATCGAGCATCTGAACAAGAAAAAAGTGGGTACTGTGTTCAAAGGAACCGGAACGAACATCAAGCTGGAAGATATACTTAAGCTAGAATCCAGTTTATAGCCTTCGTCCGGTAAAAACTTCTACACGGATATCGCGTAGAAAATAGCAGCAACTCTAGGAAGCGCTGATTAACGCATAAGCCAGTATTTGGCTTAGAATTAATCAGCGCTTCCTTTATTATTGGGATTAAAAAACTCTTCGAAACATCATGGATTTTCTGCCGGTCTTCCTCAATATCAAAAACAAAGCTTGCCTGGTCGTCGGTGGCGGCGAAGTCGCCACGCGCAAGGTTATGCTTTTGCTTCAGACCGGAGCGCATGTTTCGGTGGTATCGCCAGAGCTGAGTAACGCATTAAATGAGTTACACGCGCAAGGCAAAATCAAACACCATGCTGAATTCTTTCAGCACGGACATCTGGAAGATATCGTTTTAGTCATTGCGGCCACCAACGATCGCGACACCAACCGGCAAGTTTCCGCAGCCGCGCAGCAGCGGCAAATTCCGGTCAATGTCGTGGATGATCCGGAATTATGCACTTTCATCATGCCTTCCATCGTCGACCGTTCACCACTGCTGATCGCCATCTCCAGCGGCGGGCAATCGCCTGTACTTGCGAGACTGTTACGCGCGCAATTGGAAACCATGATACCTGCCGCGTATGGGCGCCTTGCCGCAATGGCGGGTAGATTCCGCGAACACGTCAAACAACATTTCACACACCCAGAGAAGCGGCGGATTTTCTGGGAAAAAACACTGCAAAGCCGGTTCAGCGAAATGGTGCTGGCGGGACAAGACGAAGCTGCACAGAATTATTTGTTGCGGTCCTTGCAACAGGAAAAAGACGAGCCGCCGCAAGGCGAGGTTTATCTGGTCGGTGCCGGGCCGGGAAATCCCGACTTACTGACGTTCCGCGCCATGCGCCTGATGCAGCAAGCCGATGTCGTGGTTTACGACCGCCTGGTTTCACCCGCGATTCTGGACATGGTGCGCCGCGACGCCGAACGCATTTACGCTGGCAAAGAGCGCAACCGCCACACGCTGCAACAGGAATCGATCAACCAACTGCTGGTGCGGTTGGCGCAGGAAGGCAAACGCGTGCTGCGGCTGAAAGGTGGCGACCCGTTTATTTTTGGCCGCGGTGGCGAAGAAATCGAAACCTTGGCCGCGCACCATATCCCCTTTCAAGTAGTACCCGGCATTACCGCCGCCTCAGGCGTTGCGGCTTATGCCGGTATCCCGCTTACACACCGGGATTACGCGCAATCGTGCATTTTTGTCACCGGCCACCTGAAAAATAACAGTATCGATCTCGACTGGCCGCATCTCGCACGCCCCCATCAAACTATCGTGATTTATATGGGGTTGCTGGGATTGTCCGTACTATGCCAGCAATTGATCGCACACGGCCTACCGGACAGCACGCCTGCCGCCATCATCCAACAAGGCACCACGCAAAAACAAAGAATCGTCACCGGTACCCTGCAAACACTGCCCGATCTAGCGCAAACCGCTCATTTGACCCCGCCAACCCTGATCATCGTCGGGCAAGTCGTCAAGTTGCATCAGAATCTCGCTTGGTTCCAACCGGCCTCGGATGCAGAAAACACGAAGGCACACTTCCTGGCATTGGATCAACTAGAAAAACCATCAACCGAATAACAATCCTGCCCGATTCGAGCGACTTTATTCCGGATCGGCAAAACGCATCGACAAATCAATCGCCTGGATATTCTTGGTCAAGCCGCCAATCGAAATTCGATCCACGCCCGTTTCCGCCACCTGCCGCACGTTATCCAAGTTAATGTTGCCGGATGCCTCCAATATGACAGCTTCTCCCGCTTGCTTGCGAGTCAACGTCACCGCATCCGCTAGCTGATCCAGCGTGAAATTATCCAGCAATACCATGCGGGCGCCCGCTGCCAGTGCCTCCTGCAATTCCTGCAACGATTCCACTTCGATTTGGATAAATACACCCGGCGGCGCGATTTCGCGCGCCCTGCTTAAAGCCGGTTGAATCCCTCCGGCGGCGATGATGTGATTCTCCTTGATCAGAATCCCGTCGTACAAGCCAATGCGATGATTCACCCCGCCGCCGCAGGTCACCGCGTATTTCTGCGCCAGCCGCAGCCCCGGCAGCGTTTTGCGCGTATCGACGATCACCGCTCCGGTTCCGGCGACAGCATCGGCAAACCGCCGAGTTTGCGTCGCCACGGCGGACAGCAGTTGCAGGAAGTTCAACGCCGAACGCTCTGCTGTTAGCAGCGCGCGGGCATTTCCCTTGATCTCACATAATGTCTGCCCGGCCGGAACAAAATCGCCATCCTTGGCGAACCATTCGATCTCTGTATCCACCGCCAGCGATACAAAGCACGCCTCAAACCACTGTATGCCGCATAGCACGGCATTCTCGCGGCTGATCACCTTCGCAGCCAGAGTCTTGCCGCTAGGAATCAGCGACGCCGTCAAATCACCGCTGCCGATATCCTCTTGCAACGCGCGTTGCACGTTAGCGTGAATTTCATTGAGTAAGTCTTTCAATTCTTTTGTACCCTTATTTTCAACGGAGGGTGCATTATAGGGTACGGGGTTGGCATCGCCGTATTTCCGGCGGCTTTCCATACTATCCCGTACAGTTTCCCTTACACCCATCGAACAGATAGTATATAGGTTGCCCAGCATAACCAGGAGATTGTATGTCTAGCGCGATTGATTTGATCATTTATAGCATTGCCACGATGCTGGGTGTTATGACCGTCGGTATGATCGCCGTCTGGTTCATCCAGGATGTTACACAAAAGAAGCATTCGATCTTGCGCAATTATCCGGTCATTGGCCGGTTACGCTATTTTTTCGAGATCCAGGGCAAATACTTCCGGCAATATTTCTTTGCCAATGATCGTGACGAAATGCCGTTCAATCGTGCTACGCGTGGCTGGATTTATAAAAGCGCCAAAAATAAGGGCAGTCTGGTCGGTTTCGGTTCGACCAACGATTTACGCCAGCCGGGTTCGATCATTTTTGTCAACGCCGCTTTCCCGATTCAGGAAGAAGATCAACTGCCGACACCATCGCTTCGCATCGGTGAAGGTTACTGCGAACAGCCGTTCGAGGCGAAATCGATCATTAATATCAGCGGCATGAGTTATGGCGCCATTTCCAAGCCCGCGATACGGGCGTTGTCGCTCGGTGCCGCGCAGGCGGGTTGCTGGTTGAACACCGGCGAAGGCGGTTTGGCGCCGTATCACCTGGAAGGCGGCTGCGATGTGATTATGCAAATCGGCACCGCGAAATACGGCATCCGCGACGAGCACGGCAATTTCTCGCCGCAGCGCGCGAAAGAGCTCAGCAAGGTCGTCAAAGCCTTCGAGATCAAACTATCGCAAGGCGCAAAACCCGGCAAGGGCGGACTGCTGCCAGCCGGTAAAGTACATGGAGAAATCGCCGCGATCCGCGGCATTCCGGTCAATCAGGATTCGATCAGCCCGAACCGCCACAAGGACATCAACAACATCGACGAGCTGCTCGATAAAATCCATTACATCCGTGAACTGACCGGACGCCCGGTCGGGATCAAGACGGCGATTGGCGGCTGGAATTTCATCAATGAGCTATGCGACAGCATCAACCGGCGCGGACTCGACTATGCGCCGGACTTTTTGACTATCGACGGCGGCGAAGGCGGCAGCGGCGCGGCGCCGCAGACACTGATGGATCACGTCAGCCTGCCGATTGCGGAAGCCCTGCCTCGCGTCGTCGATGCTTTGTTGCAATCCGATCTGAAAAAACGCATTTATGTGGTGGCAGCGGGAAAACTGGTGACATCCGCAGAAGGGGCCTGGGCGCTCTGCGCCGGTGCCGACTTTGTCAACACCGCGCGTGGCTTTATGTTTTCACTCGGTTGTATTCAGGCAATGCGCTGTCATTTAAATACCTGCCCCACTGGCATCACCACGCACGACGAACGGTTGCAAAACGGTCTGGTGGTGGAAGAAAAATATCTGCGGGTTGCGAACTACGCCCGGAACGTCAACAAAGAAATCAACATGATCGCCCATTCATGCGGTTTGCGCCACGCACGGCAATTTAAGCGCGAGCACGTGCGCATTGTCGAAACCGCCGGCAAAAGCGTAGCACTGAATATTCTGTACCCTTACCCGGAACCGCTGAAGAAAAAAACATAGATTGACAGATTCACAATGGCACCTCGGCTTCCCGTTCGATGTAAAAATCCTCCCCTGTAAGCTTCGCCTATCATACTGAGAATTAGGGGAAAAAAAGCCCTCTAAATTAAGCTTAAGCCGACTACCTAGCTACCGATAATACATGCCTTACGCCTTATACCATTCTTACAGACCAGCAGGTAGTCATACGACACATAATGTTTCGCTTTTTTATCAATCAGGATGACAAAAAGATCCGTGTTATCAGCGGACTGACACTGAGTGCACTCATCTTGTCAGCGGGATTCTCTGTGTATAGTGTCATGCAGCCGCAAACGGAAGCGATGACGACTTCCGGGCTCAGAATGGCGCTGGAAAACACCGTGAAATTGATCGAAAATCAGATCTCGCATTCCATATCCAATACCAAAATCGTAGCCACCAGCACCCTGCTGACTCAAAGCCTGGAAAAAACGCACACGGATGAATCCAGGCAAGAAGGTATCGCCGAATTGCAGCGAGTCGCGGAAAAAATACTGACGACTCATTTCTCCGGCATCAGCATCTATGACTCCGAAGACCATCTCATACTCGATGCAGGAGTCCATTCCAGCCATTCGAATTCAAGCATTGAACTGAATACCGGCGCCGGTACCCGCACGGTATTATTGTGGCAGGAACAGTTTGTCATCCGCAATTCCTTGCGTATCCTCAATGAGAACAATCAATTCATCGGCAGCATCATCACCGAAGAGCTTGCTCCCGATCTGACCAGGATATTCAAGGAAACCGTCTTGATCGGAGAAACCGGTGATTTTCTGTTATGCGCACCGGTCAAGGAAAGTCATCTCGAGATGGATTGCTTCATACGCGCAATCGGTGAAAACCAATTTCAGCGCATGCAGCGCATCATATCCAATAGCCCATTACCGCTGCATTTTGCTCTGGAAGGACAACAGGGCGTTAAATTCACCAAGGATTACCGGCAAATCGATGTGGTTGCAGCCTATTCACCGGTTGCTTATGGATTGGGCGCGGTACTCAAAATCGATGAAAAAGAACTGTATAGCAATCTTTCCAGCCAGATCAATACCATTTCATTGTACCTAGGCTTGCTGGTGGCCGTCGGTATGGTTGTTGTGTATTGGCTGATCAAACCGCTCATCCATAAAACAATAAACTCCCAAAATGATTCGGTTGAGGCACACCATAAACTCATTCAAGCCAAAAACAACGCTGAAAAAATATCATCCGAATTAACCGCTTATTTAAACGCAATCGGTAAGCTCGCTTTAATTTCGATCACCGATCTTAAGGGCAAGATTATCCAGGTCAATGAAAAATTTTGTGAAATCAGCGGTTATTCGCCAGAGGAACTGATTGGGCAGGATCACCGCATATTAAGCTCAAGCACACATCCGCCGTCATTTTTTACCGGGATGTGGGCTGCGATCACCAAAGGTCAAACCTGGCACCAGGAAATCTGCAACCGCAGTAAATCGGGTAAGCTTTATTGGGTCGACTCCACCATCGTACCGCTTGTCGGGATAAGTGGAGAAATTGATCGTTACCTCTCCGTGAAAGTGGATATTACCGCACGTAAGCAAAAAGACCTCGACCTCAGCGAGCGCCTGAAGGAAAGCAATTGTTTACATGCGGTACGCAACTATCTGGAACAAGATCAAGACACAGAAAAAACTTGCCAGAATATACTCAAATCGCTGACACTGGCATTGCAATTCTCTGAAGCAGCCGTCGCTTTTATCGCCTTGGGCGGTAAACAGTTCGCCACCGCTGGCTATCAAGCCGATCTTCCCAATGCAATCAGCGCGGCGATTATCGCCAATGGGGAGGTGTGCGGGCGGTTAAGAGTATCCTATACACAAGACTTCCCGTTCTCCCTGCCGTACGAGCAAAATCTCATCGATACTGTGGCGCATGACCTGAGCCGCTGGTACGAGCGTAAAGAAGCGGAAAAACGCATCATCGAAATGGCCACGCACGATGCCTTGACCGGCCTGCCCAACCGGCATTTGCTGCAAGACCGTATCGAACAAGCGCTGGTGCACGATACACGCAGCCAAAAGCAGATGGCGGTGTTATTTATCGATCTGGATCATTTCAAAACGATCAATGACTCACTCGGTCACGATATCGGTGACCTGCTGCTGCAAGCCGTCGCGGAAAGATTGCTGACTTGTGTGCGCAGCGAAGATACCGTAGCCCGGCAGGGTGGCGATGAATTTATTGTGGTACTGAATGCGATTGCGGAATCGCTGGATGCCGCCAAAGTGGCGCAGAAAATTCTCGATGCATTGATGCGCCCCTATTATATTCACAAAAATGAATTACATATCTGCGGCAGCATCGGCATCGCCGTTTTCCCGGATGATGGCGCAAATGCGGAAACCTTACTGAAGAACAGCGATGTAGCGATGTATCACGCTAAGGAAAACGGCCGGAACAACTATCAATTCTTCACCGATGATCTTAATAAATCAGCGCATGAACGGCACACACTCAGTCTCGATTTACGCTATGCGCTGGAGCGCAATGAGTTAGTTTTACATTACCAGCCGATCATGGATATGCCGGATCATCGGCTGCATAGCGTGGAAGCCCTGCTGCGCTGGCGGCATCCGCAACACAAGCTGATCGCACCGGATAAATTCATTAATTTGGCAGAAGAAACCGGTTTAATCATTCCCATCGGTGAATGGGTGTTAAAAACAGTCTGCGAGCAAATCAAAACGTGGCAAGCGCAAGGCTACCGCGTGCCCAAAGTAGCTATTAACCTATCCGCGCGGCAATTCCGTGATAAGGAATTAATCAATAATATTACACGTATCTTGGATGAAACCGGTGTAGCAGCCCAGTACATCACGCTGGAGATCACCGAAAGCATGCTGATCGATAATATTGAGAAAGTCGTGGAAACACTCAGTTGTCTCAACGCCATGGGCATCCGTATCTCAATTGATGACTTCGGCACAGGTTATTCAAGTCTCAGCTATCTGAAGCGTTTTCCGATTCATACGCTCAAAATCGACCGCACCTTTGTGCGCGACATCGTCACCGACAAAAGCGATCACACCATTGTCGCAACGATCATTGCGATGGCGCACAGCCTGGAAATGGATGTCATCGCGGAAGGCATAGAAACAGAGGAACAACTCAATCTTTTGCGCACTCAGCACTGCAATCACTATCAAGGCTATTATTTCAGCAAGCCGGTCACCGCCGCTGAAATCGAGCACATGCTCATTAAACCCGCACCACACCATAGAAAGATTCACGCTATCCGTTCGGCCGGTTAATCCACTCTTGAAATTTCACACATTTCCCCCACGTAGGCTACAACAACCTACGATGGGAGAATTTAATGCGTTTTGACAAACTAACCACTAAGTTTCAACAAGCCTTCGCGGATGCGCAGAGTATCGCCGTCGGTCAGGATAATCCGGCCATCGAACCACAGCATCTTCTGTTGGCGTTACTGCAACAAGACGATGGCAGTACCGTTTCTTTACTGCAACGCTCCGGTGTCAATACCACGCCGCTGCTGGAGAGCGTCAAACAGAACGTACAGCGTCTGCCGAAAGTGGAAAACGCTGGTGGAGAAGTGAATATCTCACGCACCCTGAATAATCTGCTCAATCTGGCAGACAAGGAAGCGCAGAAACGCAATGATCAATTCATCGCTTCAGAAATGTTCCTGCTGGCCTGTTTGCAGGACAAAGGCGAGATCGGCACACTGCTCAAGCAACACGGCGCCAATACCGCAGCACTGGAACGCGCCATTAATGCCATCCGTGGCGGCGAACAGGTCAACAGCGCGGAAGCGGAAAGCAGCCGGGAAGCCTTGAAAAAATACACACTGGATCTCACCGAGCGGGCGCGCCAAGGCAAACTGGATCCGGTGATCGGGCGCGACGATGAAATCCGCCGTGCAATACAAGTGTTACAACGGCGCACCAAAAACAACCCGGTGCTGATCGGTGAGCCGGGTGTGGGCAAAACCGCCATCGTTGAAGGCTTGGCGCAGCGCATCGTCAACGGGGAAGTACCGGAAAGTCTGAAAGACAAACGCGTTCTCTCACTGGATATGGCGGCCCTGCTGGCTGGCGCTAAATATCGCGGCGAATTTGAGGAACGTCTCAAATCGGTACTGAAAGAACTGGCGCAGGACGAAGGAAAAACCATTGTCTTCATCGACGAGCTGCATACCATGGTGGGTGCCGGTAAAGCGGAAGGCGCGATGGATGCGGGCAATATGCTGAAACCCGCATTGGCGCGCGGAGAATTGCATTGTGTCGGCGCGACAACTCTGGACGAATACCGCAAATATATTGAAAAAGACGCTGCGCTGGAACGGCGCTTTCAGAAAGTACTGGTGGAAGAACCGAGTGTGGAAGCCACCATCGCAATCCTGCGCGGCTTACAGGAAAGATATGAAGTACATCATGGCGTGGATATTACCGACCCCGCCATCGTCGCGGCAGCAGAGCTATCCAACCGCTATATCACCGACCGTTTCCTGCCGGACAAGGCGATCGATCTGATCGACGAAGCTGCGGCACGCATTCGCATGGAAATTGATTCCAAGCCGGAAGCGCTGGATAAACTGGACCGGCGTTTGATACAACTTAAAATTGAACGTGAAGCGATCAAAAAAGAGAAAGACGAGGCTTCGCAAAAACGGCTCCAATTGCTGGAAGATGAAATAAAACAGAAAGAACGCGAATACGCCGATCTAGCGGAAATCTGGAAAACGGAAAAATTCCAGGTGCAAGGTTCGCAGCAAGTCAAAGAGGAAATGGAGAAAATCAAGCTGGAAATCGAGGCGGCCACCCGCAAAGGTGATTGGCAAAAAGTTTCGGAATTGCAGTACGGGCGGCTGCCGCAATTGGAAGCGCAATTACAGTCGCAATTGAAGCAACAAGGCGAAAACACTGAGAAAAGTGCTGCAAACGCGCCTAAATTATTGCGCACCCAGGTCGGCGCGGAAGAAATCGCCGAAGTGGTATCGCGCGCGACCGGCATTCCGGTATCGAAAATGATGCAAGGTGAGCGCGAAAAACTGCTGCTGATGGAACAAAAGCTGCATGACCGCGTGGTCGGGCAGGATGAAGCCGTTCGCTTGGTATCGGATGCGATCCGCCGTTCCCGTGCCGGACTGGCCGATCCCAACCGGCCGTATGGATCGTTCCTGTTCCTGGGTCCGACCGGCGTGGGCAAAACCGAGCTGTGCAAAGCCTTGGCCGGATTTTTGTTCGATTCGGAAGATCATTTGATCCGTATTGATATGTCCGAATTCATGGAAAAACACTCGGTTGCACGCCTGATCGGCGCACCGCCAGGCTATGTCGGCTACGAGGAAGGCGGCTACTTAACCGAATTGGTGCGCAGAAAACCATACGCGGTCATTCTGCTGGATGAAGTGGAAAAAGCGCATCCCGATGTATTCAATGTGTTATTACAAGTTCTGGATGACGGACGGATGACCGATGGTCAAGGACGCACGGTTGATTTTAAAAATACCGTCATCGTCATGACATCCAACCTGGGATCGCAAATGATTCAGGAAATGTCGGGTAACGATTATCAAGTTATCAAGCAGGCTGTTATGGGTGAGGTAAAAACCTACTTTAGACCGGAATTCATTAATCGTATTGATGAAGTGGTCGTATTCCATGCGCTTGATCAGAGACATATTCAGTCGATTGCCAAGATTCAATTGCAATACCTTGAAGCCAGATTGGCCAAACTGGAAATGAAGCTTGAGGTCAGCGATACCGCACTGTCGGCTATCTCGGAAGTTGGCTTTGATCCGGTGTTTGGCGCGCGCCCGCTAAAACGCGCGATCCAGACGCAAATTGAAAATCCATTGGCCAAGGAGATATTGGAAGGAAAGTTTGTTGCAAAAGATACTATTAAGGTTGATTTCAGCGATGACACGATCCATTTCACTCGTGTGAGCGGATAGCCGTGTGCTATCAATGAATTCCAAAATGCGATTGGAAACGAGCAGTCAGAAAAAATAAACCGGGAGACGTGGTGAATATACTTACACGCTATGAGATTCGGGTAAAATGTATTCTTTTTACCGGATAGATTGTCATGTTTAAAGGTAGCTTGGTTGCTATCGTCACCCCGATGGATGAAGAAGGCGGATTGGATCTGGATCGCTTCCGCGCGCTGCTCGACTTCCACATCGACCAGGGTACCGACGGTGTCGTCATCGTTGGTACCACAGGCGAATCCCCGACAGTAGATTTTGAGGAACATCATCTGTTGATGCGCACTGCGGTCGATCATGTGGCCGGACGCATACCGGTGATTGCCGGCACCGGCGCCAATTCAACAAGAGAAGCGATCGATTTATCGATTTACGCCAAGAATGCCGGCGTTGATGCCTGCCTCTCGGTTGCACCTTATTACAATAAGCCGACCCAGGAAGGGTTGTATCAACATTTCAGAGCAATCGCTGAGGCGGTTGATATCCCGCACATTTTATATAACGTTCCGGGCCGGACAGTGGCCGATATCCGTAACGATACGGCGTTACGTTTAGCGCAGATTCCCAACATCGTCGGCATTAAAGATGCCACCGGCGATATCGGGCGCGGCTCCGATCTGTTGCAACGCGCGCCGTCCGATTTCTTCATTTATAGCGGAGATGATGTCAGTGGGCTGGCATTTTTGCTGCTGGGCGGGCATGGTGTAATTTCAGTCACGGCCAATGTGGCGCCCCGGATGATGCACGACATGTGCGCCGCGGCATTTGCAGGCGACCTCAATACCGCGCGCACGCTCAATAATAAGCTTTTGCGCTTGCACATCGATCTGTTCGTTGAAGCCAACCCTATCCCGGTAAAATGGGCTGTCGAGCAAATGGGACTCATCGGTCCCGGAATCCGCCTACCGCTCACACCTTTATCCAGCCAGTACCATCAACTTATTCGCGAAGCAATGCAGTCAGCCAATATCCACGATTTGAAGAGGTAAGATGTCAAAAATGAAATGGCGGAAAGTCACTATACCGTCTCTGGTATTGACGCTCTCATTGGCAAGTACAGGTTGTAAAATGATCGACCTGTTCCCGGAAACTAAAACCATCGATTACAAGTCAGCAGGAAAACTGCCGCCTTTAGAAATTCCACCCGATCTGATTCAACCGGCTATTGATGAACGTTATGCAATTCCCGAGGTAAGTTCATCCGGCAGCACGACTTTCTCCAGCTACAACAACGAACGGGGGGGGGGACAGCAAAAAACCGCCAATTCTTCCTTAATACCGCTATCCATTCAGAATGTGCATATTGAACGCGCCGGAACGCAGCGCTGGCTGGTGATTCCTCAACCTCCCGAAGCCGTTTGGCCGGTGGTTAAGGAATTCTGGCAAGAACTGGGTTTCCTGATCAAAATGGAAGTCCCTGAAGCCGGTATTATGGAAACTGATTGGGCTGAGAATCGCGCCAAGATTCCGCAAGATATTATTCGTACTTTTCTCTCCACCTTTCTGGATAGCATTTATTCAACCGCTGAACGCGACAAATTCCGTACCCGGCTAGAACGCAACGACACGACCACTGAGGTGTATATCAGTCATCGCGGCATGACTGAAGTGCTGGAAGGCGGTAGCCTCAACCGCACGGTCTGGCAACCGCGCCCGGCCGATCCTGATTTGGAAGCCGAAATGCTATCCCGTTTGATGATGCGCTTTGGTGTCGAGGAACAAAAGGCAAAACTGGAGTTAACCACCGGCAGAAGCTCGACCACGGAACGCGCATTCATCAATTCAGAGGGTACTTCGCTGGTCGTTAACGAAGCATTTGACCGGTCATGGCGGCGAGTCGGCTTAGCACTGGATCGAATTGGCTTCACCGTTGAGGATCGCAATCGAGAGCAAGGTATCTATTTTGTACGTTACGTCAGCCCTGATAAAGACAGTAAGAAAAAAGGCGATGACGAAGGTATTCTGTCCAATATCATGTTTTGGCGCAGCGGAGATAAAGATAGCGCGAAAGCCGAAAAATACCGTATACAGGTACACAACACCGGCACAAATACCAGTAATGTCACTTTGCTGAATGATGATGGAACAACTGTAGGCTCTGCCACTGCAAGCCGCATTCTAAAGCTATTACATGAGCAGCTTAAATAGTAAGAACAATTAAGCCCAGATCAGATTCTTGAAGAATTAGTTTTGTAGTTACTCTTATTAAATTAAAAAAAGAAAAGTACAAAAAATAGAAACAAATTTACAAATAAAAAACCGCCCGAAGGCGGTTTTTTATTTAATCCTCCCAAACAGGGGGGATTATTTTTTACTATCTGGTTCCCCACCACTCATGACTTTTTCGTAGTTTGCTTTTTCAGTTTCAGGCAGTGCTTGGCTAGGTTTTCCACCACATGCTGATAAAGTTAAAGACAGTAAAAATGCAGCCAGAAGAGCATATTTCATATGATTTTCCTTATAAAAAGTTCTTAAAATAAACAACGCAGTATATAACAAATTTAACTCATCTTTCAAGCTTTTTACTTAGCCGAAAGTAATCCATTCATATCTGCCATTCAGGTTTTAATCATCCAGACAATAAAAACATCTGAATGATCCCTGTTTTCTGAAAATCCATTTCCTGTTACTTGAGTATAGCAGTGAGAAATGGAAACCAGAGATTTTGATTGATGTACAAAAAAACAAACCGCCAACAATATCCAGCAAATTTATCTTTTCATAATCAATCAGTAAGTCACAAATTCCCTTGCGAGAATGTGTGACTCAAGAAGCGCGTTTCTAAACAGCTTTTTGACGATTACTGCGTAATATTTTCGCAATAACTCTGCTATTTATTTTGATTCTTGAGGTTCGGAATCTCTAGGCCCATAAGCGGATGGAGGTGGTTTATCCATTGGATAACCATCAAGACTTTTCTTTCCTTCACAAGCACTTAATGTCAATATAGCAAAAGCGATTACTACCAGTGAAAATCTAAACATTCAATCTCCCGTTTTCTTCATTTATATTTACGTGCAATAGGATAATCGAACTCATCCGATTATACAAATTTGATTCAAGAAATTCCGCTCCAGAATCGCCGCATTGTTCAATTAATACAATGCAGTAACAAGTGATTGAAGAGAAGATTACCAGCGATTTGATTGAACAAAAACTTTACTTTGACAGTGCTTAGTTTTTATCTCGAATATAACCATTGACATACCACTGATAAAGAATTTCCTCAGTTTCTTTATCCAATTCGCAAGCGGGCGGCAATTCATAATTGTCAGCTAACCTAATCAATGTCTTGTATGCATCAGCGCCAACTTCAACAGTCTCACCATTAATAAAGAATTTATCACGGCCACTTAGCATTCTGCTTTTTAAATCCAACTGCACTCCATTTTCTTTAATACGCTTGAGAAAAACACGCGATGACGATGGTTTAGCGGGTTGCGCAAAGAAAACATGTGATTTAGGTTCCGAGAGATAAATACCCAGAAAATCTTCGATGTCATCGCGCCCCCAGTTAATCTTCTTCAAGATTGCACCAACCTGGGATCGCATTGCAGCACTGATTCTTGAAGGGTGCGATTGCCATTGCAAATCGGGATCGGAGTACCACCCATCCGTTAAAATAGTATCCTGCAAATGAACAAGAAATTGCGTTATCAATTCTTGCTGGCTGGGAGCACGGAAACCAATGGAATATGTCATACAGTCATCCACGGCAATACCGTTATGCGCGTATTTGGGTGGCAAGTAAAGCATATCGCCGGGGTTTAGCACCCATTCCTGCTCAGGTTGAAAATTCTTCAAAATCCTCAGCGGCGCATCGGCGATAAATTCATCATCCAGTTGCGCGGATATCTGCCACCGTCTGGAACCCATCCCTTGCAATAAGAACACGTCATAGGAATCGAAATGCGGCCCGATCCCGCCGCCCTTAGGAGCATAACTCACCATCAAATCATCCAACCTGGCGTGCGGTATGAAGCGGAATTTTGATAACAAATCGCGCGCCGGAGCAAGAAAATGATTCACATCTTGCACGAGCAATGTCCATTGTTTTTTTGGCAGCTTTGCCAAATCATGCTCACTTAACGGACCATGCGTAAGATGCCATTTGCCGTTTCTCTGTATCACAAGACGGGATTGCGCGTCTTCATCACACGCCAATGCCATCAATTCTTCACGTGTCAATAAGCCATTAAAACCCGGTAAAGCATTCCTCACCAGCAGAGGCCGCTTCTGCCAGTAATCGAGCAAAAAATTCTTCGGGGTCACATCGCCCAAGGAAATAGTTTTTATCTTACTGATGTTCAATTCCCTTACCCTTTCTCAGTTTCTCAATGCCGGCAATGATTCTGTGTGCAGTAGAAATTTCAGCGCCAATCCGTTATTGCACCAGCGCTCCCCTCTGGGCGGCGGGCCATCTTTAAAAACATGTCCTTGATGCCCTCCGCAACGCGCACAGTGATACTCGGTGCGGAGAAAAATCAACTGATAATCCGGTTTGGTGCCGACATGCCCGGCTATCGGTTGCGTAAAACTTGGCCAGCCGCTTGCGCTTTCATATTTATTCCGGCTCTCAAACAGCGGTAAGTAACAAGCGGCACAAATGAATGTCCCGTCACGCTCTTCGCTATTCAATTCACTACTGCCGGGCTCTTCGGTCTCTTCTTCAAACAAAATCCGGTAAGCTTCCGGCGCGACTAATCCGCGCCATGCTTCGTGCGGCCTATTGTGCGGCACAATCGCTGGACTGATGCCTGTAGCTGCGAGCCGCAACGGCCACATCAGCGAAACGGTAGGTAATGCCGCCAATACGCTCATCCGTTGCAGAAAAATGCGCCGGTTCATAAAAACCCTTATATCATCCCAGTAGCCCGTCGGCCTTATCACATCGAAAAAGAATGTCCATTGAACAGACAAGTTTGAATTAAAACGTACAATGTTCAGGTCGCGCTAACTAAGATTTTGCTGCATCCGGCGGTGCAGATTTAGCCGCAAATCCTGTATCATTTCGTTTTTAGGATTATATCTTAGCCCACATGAAAATCACTTTTCTGGAATTTGAGCAAAATATCGCAGAATTTGAATCAAAAATTGAAGAACTACGCTTTGCGCAAGATGATTCGGCCTTGGATATCTCTGCTGAAATTGCACGCTTACAAGCAAAAAGCCAATCCCTAACAAAAAATGTATACGCAAAACTGACACCTTGGCAAATCTCGCAAGTGGCCCGCCATCCGCAACGCCCCTATACATTGGATTACATAGAACATCTATTTACCGACTTTGAAGAACTGCATGGCGACCGGAATTTCTCGGATGACCATGCGATTGTCGGCGGTTTGGCGCGATTTAACGGCCAGACCGTGATGGTGATCGGCCATCAGAAAGGGCGTGACACTCGGGAGAAAATCTACCGCAACTTTGGTATGCCGAAACCGGAAGGCTATCGCAAGGCATTGCGCTTAATGCGCTTGGCGGAAAAATTCTCAATTCCGCTGATTACTTTCATCGATACACCCGGCGCATATCCCGGTATTGATGCGGAAGAGCGCGGACAATCCGAAGCCATCGGCAGAAATCTTTATGTTCTGGCAGAGTTAAAAATTCCCATTATCTGCATTGTTATCGGTGAAGGCGGCTCCGGCGGCGCTTTGGCTGTTGCCGTTGGTGATGTAATACACATGCTGCAGTATGCCACCTATTCCGTCATATCACCGGAAGGTTGCGCTTCCATTTTGTGGAAAAGTGCCGACAAAGCACCGGAAGCCGCAGAAATCATGGGTATTACGGCCGATCGCTTGAAGGCAATGAATTTGATCGACAGCATCATTACGGAACCGATCGGGGGCGCCCATCGGGATTACCCAGCCACCATGCAATCGGTAAAAACCGTGTTGCAGGAATCACTGCGCAAATTTCAGGATCATTCCAGTGAAACACTACTGGCAAAACGTCTGGATCGGCTTATGGCATATGGCTCATTCAAGGAAGTCAAAATCGAATAGTCTACTAAGTGACGCTGAAGCAGTATTACTTGCGCATATCAAACCGGGCGATCATCTCACCATTGCACTGAGCGGCGGTATCGACTCAGTCGTGTTGCTGGATGTACTCGCTCAATTATCTCAACAGATACCCTTTACGCTTTCCGCTGTACATGTGAATCATGGTATCAGCCGCAATGCAGGCGATTGGAGCAAATTTTGCAACCATCTCTGCGCAGCTTATGGCGTTTCTATCCATATCGCTTCTCTGCAAATAAAAAAAGAAACCGGAACAAGCCTTGAAGCCACTGCCCGGGAAGAACGTTATCGCATCTTCAGCCGTATGCATACGGATTACGTGGTTGTTGCGCAACACCTGGACGATCAGGCCGAAACACTGTTATTGCAATTATTTCGCGGCGCCGGAATCCGCGGGTTGAGCGCGATGCCTCTGATCAGAAAGCAAGATTCCGATACCGCGCCGCAAATTCTCCGCCCGCTATTGGAAATTTCCCGTAGTAGAATCGAAGCCTACGCTCATAAAAATCAATTAACCTGGATCAACGACGAAAGCAATGACGACACCGGCTTCAATCGGAATTTCCTGCGGCATGAAATTCTACCCTTACTGAAAAAACGCTACCCTAGCTATCCCAAAACACTGCTGCGCACCAGCCGGCACTTATCTGAAGCATCGTTATTACTGAACGAATTGGCTGCAATGGATAGTGAAAATTGCGTTATCTCCGGCTTGCTGCAAGTCGAACACATGCGCAAGCTCAGTTTTGCGCGTGCAAAAAATCTCCTACGCTATATGTTGTCGCAACAGGGTGCGCTACTTCCCAGCACGGCAAAACTGGAAGATATTGTGAATCAGCTTTTGTCCGCGAATAGGGACAACCGGCTCCACATTGTTTTTGGTCATAGCGAAATTCGTTGTTTCAAAGGCGTCGTTCATATCCTGCCTAAGCAATCCTCACCGCAAAACCCGGAACAATGCGCATGGCAGGGAGAACCGTGTTTAGCGCTACGGCATCTGAGCGGCAGCATCCGCTTTACGCATGTAAAGGATCAAGGTATCAACCAACAAAAATTATCAAGCGCACAGGTAACCGTCCGCTCCCGGCAGGGCGGCGAAAGATTCATGCCGGCTTGCAATCGTCCGCGCAGGAGCTTAAAAAACTTACTGCAAGAAGCATCCATCCCGCCCTGGCAACGCAATACCCTACCGTTACTATTCTGCGGCGAACAACTGGTATGGGTTCCGGGAATCGGCATCGATTGTGAATTTCAAGTAAAATCGGGAGAAACGGGAGTTTTACCGCTGTGGGATTCAGCATGAACAAGACCTGGATTCAGATTACCGATTGACTCAACTGGAAAATTGCATGATTTTAGTCACAGGAGGTGCAGGATTTATTGGCAGTAATTTTGTTCTCGATTGGTTGGCACAATCGGATGAACAGGTCATCAATCTTGATAAATTGACTTATGCCGGAAATTTACAAAACCTAGCGCCATTGTCTCAAGATTCCCGGCATATATTTGTAAAAGGCGATATCGGCGATACCCGATTGATTTCACAATTGCTGACTCAGTATCAGCCGCGCGCAATCATCAACCTTGCTGCTGAAAGCCATGTTGATCGCTCCATTCTCGGACCGGAAGATTTCATTCAAACCAATATTCTGGGTACGTTTCGCTTATTGGAAACAACACATGCCTATTGGCGCGAGCTGGAATCCGCCGCAAAACAAAGCTTCCGCTTTCTTCATGTTTCAACCGATGAGGTTTACGGTTCATTGAGAAAAAATGATCCCGCATTTACCGAAGCACATCGTTATGAACCCAATAGCCCCTATTCAGCCAGCAAAGCAGCCAGCGATCACTTAGTGCGCGCCTATCACCATACCTATGGATTACCCATACTGACCACCAATTGTTCTAACAATTATGGCCCGTTTCAATTTCCGGAAAAATTGATTCCTTTAATGATTGTGAATGCGTTAGAAGGAAAATCCTTACCGGTATATGGAGATGGACAGCAAGTGCGCGACTGGCTTTATGTTACCGATCACTGCAGCGCGATCCGCCGTGTATTGGAGCGTGGCACTCCGGGAGAAACTTATAATATAGGCGGCTGGAACGAAAAGCCTAATATTGAAATTGTTCAAACCATCTGCGGTCTGTTAGAAGAATCCTATCCCAGCACAAATTTTCATAACCTCATCACGTACGTTCAGGATCGGCCAGGACACGACAGACGCTATGCCATCGATGCGACGAAAATCGAACGCGAACTCGACTGGAGACCGGTCGAAACATTCGCTACCGGTATACGAAAAACGATCCAGTGGTACTTGAACAACCGGCAATGGGTAGCTGATGTGCAAACCGGCGCTTACCAGGAATGGATCGAAACGCACTATGCCGGATTGCAGTCATGAATATTCTATTATTCGGCAAAAACGGTCAGGTCGGATGGGAATTACAGCGCAGTCTCGCGCCACTGGGTGAATTAATCGCATTAAGTTCAGCCAGTAAAGAATTATGCGGTGACTTAACCGATTTCTCCGGGATACAACAAACCTTGCGGCAAGTCTCGCCCGATATCATCGTCAATGCAGCAGCTTATACTGCGGTCGATAAAGCTGAAAGTGAGCCTGAACGGGCTTATGCACTCAATGCTGAAGCACTTGCTGTGCTGGCACAAGAAGCAAAAAGACTCAATGCATGGCTCATCCACTACTCAACCGATTACGTCTTCAATGGCCATAGCAATCAACCCTATCTTGAAACTGATGATTGCGATCCGCTCAACGTCTATGGTAAATCTAAATTGGAAGGTGAGAAAAACATCCTCACTTCCGGTTGTTCACATTTGATTTTTCGTACCAGTTGGGTCTATGCCGCTTATGGAAATAATTTCATCAAAACAATACTTCGCTTGGCGCAGCAGCGCGACAAATTAACCATAGTGGATGATCAAATCGGTTCGCCAACCGGAGCAGAGCTAATTGCCGATATTACTGCTCATGCATTGCTTATGATTAAGGAAAAACCCGAGATATCCGGTTTGTATCACTTGACTGCCGGTGGGAGTACCTCATGGTATGGGTTTGCTAAATTTATCCTGGAAAATGCAGAACGCATGAATTACCAGCTCAAAATCCAACCCGCTGCGTTGCAACCGATCCCTAGCAGGGATTTTCCTCTGCCGGCAAAACGTCCGTTCAATTCTCGTCTCGATACTGAAAAACTGACAAAAACTTTTGATCTCATTTTGCCATCATGGCAAACTGGAGCAACGCGAACGCTAACAGAGTTACTCAATAAATAGTCTGTAAATACGGTCAAGTAAAAATGTGTTTCTTACCGCATTGTCAGTGCATGACCAGAAAGCATATTAAAAACTATTTGACCAAATCGTTTGCTAAATAAGCCTGATAGACCTTCGTTCGGCGTAAAATCAACCAGGTCTTCTGCCTTAATAATCTCGCGTGCAACATATTCAGCATTGCCCATTTCATCGGCAAGCCCTAAATCAATACTTTTCTGACCTGTCCAGACAATTCCGCTGAATATCTCCGGAACATCTTTTAAACGTTCACCTCGACCTTGTTTTACTACTTGAATGAATTGTTCGTGTATTTCACGCAATAAATGTGTCGCATGTTCCTTTTGTACAGGATCTAAAGGTGCAAAAGGATCCAGGAAATTTTTATTCTCGCCAGCAGTAAGCAATCGCCTTTCAATGCCTAATTTTTCTAAGGTACCGGTAAAGCCGAAGCCATCTATCAGCACACCAATTGAACCAATCAGACTGGCTTTATCAACAAAAATTTTATCAGCAGCTACAGCTACGTAATATCCACCCGAAGCACAAATGTCTCCAACTACAGCATAAAGCGGTATATCCGGGTATTTAGTTCGCAATCGGCGTATTTCATCATTGATATATCCAGCTTGAACTGGGCTTCCACCAGGGCTATTTATACGTAATACTACACCCTTGGTGTTTTTATCTTGAAACGCTGAACGCAAGCTGGCATTAACTTTATCGGCATTACTCATGCTATCGGGAGTAATCATGCCGCGTAAATCAATAAGTGCAGTATGCTTCTCGGCAATTCGAACTCTGCCATCTTCTATCCAGCCTAGGGCAAAAAATAACAAAATGAAAAGATATAAAAAAGTGATTAGCTTAAAAAATATCCCCCAATTGCGCGTGCGACGCTGCTCACGAAGAGATGCCAGAGCAAGATTTTCAATTAGATCTCTTTCCCAATCATCTTTCTTAACTTCAGATTCACTCATAGCCATCCACTTAAATCAGAAATGAATATTATTGAAAATATTGCAGACAATTGCAATCTAGATTCTAAGAAAGCTCTTGTCGATTATTATCAGCAACAAGGCAATTGAAGAAATTTTACAGTTTTACAAATCCGGGAAGTAGAAAATAGAAAACCTCTCATCAAATTATATCTTGATGAGAGGTTTCTAAATAAGAGTGCCTGGCGGTAACCTACTTTCACATGCGAATGCACACTATCATCGGCGCAGCTTCGTTTCACGGTTCTGTTCGGGATGGGAAGAGGTGGGTCCAAAGTGCTATGGCCGCCAAGCGTAACTTGAAACTGAATAATATTAAAAAAATATTATTCAAAAAGGAAAAAGTAAAATGGATTAGAACATATTAATAACAAAAATTATCAAAGTTATAGGATCAAGCCTCACGGTCAATTAGTATCGGTTAGCTTAACATATTACTATGCTTCCACACCCGACCTATCAACGTCGTAGTCTTCGACGAACCTTTAGGAGGGTTAAACCCTCGGGAAGTCTTATCTTGAGGAGAGTTTCCCGCTTAGATGCTTTCAGCGGTTATCTCGTCCGCACTTAGCTACCCGGCGATACGACTGGCGTCATAACCGGTACACCAGAGGTTCGTCCACTCCGGTCCTCTCGTACTAGGAGCAGGTCCTCTCAAACTTCCAACGCCCACGGCAGATAGGGACCAAACTGTCTCACGACGTTTTAAACCCAGCTCACGTACCACTTT
>FSSH01000829.1_pt1 | contig 77082 bp, 71 predicted proteins | sample 1166101 | NCBI WGS metagenome assembly FSSH01 (sample SAMEA32972668, study PRJEB13176) | freshwater metagenome | biome: Drinking water system; feature: Biomass in drinking water that filtered by 0.45 um membrane; material: drinking water | place: USA | collected 2012-12-20 | depth 0 m | reverse complement strand
AAGGCATAGTCGAAATCGCGATGGAGACAGACCGCTTGATTGGCCGGAAGCGTCCAGGGTGTGGTGGTCCAGATGACAACCGACACCGACTTGATACCGTCAGGGAACGCGATACCGGGGAATGTGGCGCAGAGCACCGACGGCGAGGTCACGACAGGAAATTTCACATACACCCAGGGGGAGGTATGGTTGTCGTACTCGACTTCCGCTTCCGCCAGTGCAGTCTGGTCCTGCGTGCACCACAACACCGGCTTGAGACCTTTATAGACTCCGCCACGTTCCACAAACTTTCCGAACTCGCGAATGATCGACGCTTCATAGGCCGGCGTCATCGTGAGATAGGGCTGCTGCCACTCGCCCAACACCCCAAGCCGCTGAAACTCCTCGCGCTGAATCGCGACATACTTCTCGGCATATTCACGACAGAGTTTGCGAATAGCCGGCGTGTCCAAGTCCTTCTTCTTGTCGCCGAGTTCCTTCATCACCTGATGTTCGATCGGCAGGCCGTGACAGTCCCAGCCTGGCACGTAGGGAGCCTGGAAGCCCGCCATCGTCTTGGACTTGACGATGATGTCTTTGAGAATCTTGTTCAGCGCATGGCCAATGTGAATGCGGCCGTTCGCATAGGGAGGACCATCGTGCAACACATAGCGCGGACGCCCCTGGCCAGCCGCCTGGATCTGCTCGTAGAGCTTCTCCTGCGCCCACCAGGCCAGCATCTCCGGCTCCCGCTGCGGCAAATTCGCCTTCATCGGGAAATCGGTCTTCGGCAGATTCAGTGTGGCTTTGTAATCCATAGCAATAGAGCAGACGCCGGGTCGTTCCAAGTGAATTGACGGGTGAATATACCGGAATAACTGGGGACGGCACCAGTCTAAACTGACGGCAGAGATATCCCAGGATGCTCAAACAGCTTTCCGGCAAGGCCGCAGCAAGCGAAAGCCCGAAGCGTACGGTTCTAGGTACGTTGAGGGGTTGAGCGAAGCGAGAACGAAGCCGGGGAGCTGTTTCAGCATCCTGGGGCTAGCTGACGGACATCATTCGATCTAGCGCGATCTTCGCCCATCGCTTATCTTCGTCGGGCACCACGATGTGATTCACGACATGGCCGTCGGCGAGGTTTTCCATAGCCCAACAGAGATGCGCGCCGTCGATACGGAACATCGTGGCACATTGGCAGACAGTCGAGGAGAGGAAGAAGACCTTCTTATCGGCCAGATCGCGCTTCAAACGGTTCACCAGATTCAGTTCCGTACCCACCGCCCAGGCGGTACCGGCTGGCGCCGCCGTGACGGTCTTGATGATGAACTCGGTCGATCCCGAGAGATCCGCCTTGTTCACCACATCCTCATGGCATTCCGGATGGACGATCACTTTGCCGTCGGGAAACTGCTTCCGGAAATTGTCGATATGGACGGGCTGAAACATCTGGTGCACGCTACAGTGGCCCTTCCAGAGAATCAGCTTGGCCCGCTGGATGGCTTCGCGAGTATTGCCGCCGTTGGGTTGAAACGGATCCCAGACGATCATCTGCTCGCGCGGCAGCCCCATCTTATTGGCCGTATTGCGGCCTAAATGCTCGTCGGGGAAGAAGAGAATCTTCTCGCGTCTGGCCCAGCACCATTCAATGACCGCCCGCGCATTGGATGACGTGCAGGTAATCCCGCCATGCTCGCCGCAAAATGCCTTGAGGACCGCAGCGCTATTCACATACACCGCCGGCATGACGGTCTCTTCTACCGGCAGGATCCGCCCCAACGTCTCCCAACATTGATCGACCTGCTCGATCGCCGCCATATCCGCCATCGAACAACCGGCAGCCATATCAGGAAGAATCACCGTTTGTTGTGATCGGCTCAGGATATCCGCGGTCTCCGCCATAAAATGGACGCCGCAGAACACAATATACGGTCGCTCGGAACGCTCCGCTGCCAGCTTTGACAGCAACAACGAATCGCCGCGAAAGTCAGCATGCTCAATGACTTCATCCCGTTGATAATTATGCCCCAGAATCATGACCCGATCGCCTAAGGCGCGCTTCGCCTCAGCTGTTCGGCGAAAGAGTTCCTCGGGTGAGAGGCTCTGATAGTCGGTAATCGGTCTGGATATCGTCGCAGTAGTTTTCACACATACCTCAGTAATAATTCTGAGAATTGGATTCTACGTTAGCCCCACCCTACAATCAATGAAGCGGCCTCGTGAAGAAGGCCTAGCGACCCGGTAGGCCTATTAGCCCGTTGACAACGACGGGGGCCAAGCATACGATCTTTTCATAGCTAGGGGGGCCATCAGGCTGAGAGTCCGAACGATCGGACGACCCTCACAACCTGACCTGGGTAATACCAGCGTAGGGAAGCGGACATGTCGCCGGACCACCAGGACGACTTTCAGCCGCACCCCTCCTGTCAGGTGCGGTTTTTTTTTGCATCACACACTCCGCCCATAGACGAGAGGCAAGAGGCAAAAGGAAGGGGATCCCCATGAGTAATATGAATGGATCGACCAACGGATCGAACGGCCAGAATAAAACGGACAGCGCAGCCACATTGACGACCGCGCCCTTCCCGGCGTCGCGGAAGATCCACGTCAGCGGCGCCCATCCCGGCGTGCGCGTGCCGATGCGGGAAATCAGCCTCAGCCCGACCAAGTCCATGAACGGCGGCGCGCCGACCCCCAACGAACCCATCACGATCTACGACACCTCCGGCCCCTACACCGATCCGTCCGTCACCATCGATGCGCGCGCCGGGCTCGCCCCGCTCCGCCGCCAGTGGGTACTGGACCGGGCGGATGTCGAGGAGCTTTCGGACGTCTCCTCGCAATATGGCCGGATGCGCAAGGCCGATTCGAAACTTGACGAACTACGCTTCCAACATATCCGCAAACCGCTCCGCGCCAAAGCCGGACAGAACGTGACCCAGATTCACTATGCCCGCAAAGGCATCGTCACACCCGAGATGGAATTCATCGCTATCAGAGAAAACCAGTCCCGCGAAGTGGCGCGAGAACTTGCGTCCCGCAACGGGCATGGCGGCGGCATCGCGCAGCATCCGGGGCAGGCCTGGGGCGCCAACATTCCGAAGATCATCACGCCGGAATTTGTGCGCGAGGAAGTGGCGCAAGGCCGCGCGATCATTCCCGCGAACATCAACCATCCGGAGACCGAGCCGATGATCATCGGCCGCAACTTCCTGGTGAAGATCAATTCGAATATCGGCAACTCCGCCGTCGCCTCGTCGATCGAGGAAGAAGTCGAGAAGATGATCTGGTCGATCCGCTGGGGCGCCGACACTGTGATGGATCTTTCCACCGGCAAGAACATCCACGAAACGCGCGAATGGATCATTCGCAATTCGCCGGTCCCCATCGGCACCGTCCCGATCTATCAGGCCCTCGAAAAAGTAAACGGCAAAGCCGAAGACCTGACCTGGGAGATCTTCCGCGACACGCTGATCGAACAGGCCGAACAGGGCGTGGACTACTTCACCATCCACGCCGGCGTCCGCCTCGCCTATGTACCGATGACCGCGAAACGCATGACCGGGATCGTCTCCCGCGGCGGCTCGATCCACGCCAAGTGGTGCCTGGCGCATCATCAAGAAAACTTCGCCTACACCCATTTCGAAGAAATCTGCGAGATCATGAAAGCCTACGACGTCTCGTTCAGCCTGGGTGACGGATTGCGGCCTGGCTCCATCGCCGACGCCAACGATGAAGGCCAGTTCGCCGAACTGGAAACGCTGGGCGAACTCACAAAAGTCGCCTGGAAGCACGACGTGCAGGTCATGATCGAAGGCCCCGGCCATGTGCCGATGCACATGATTCAGGTCAACATGGAAAAGCAGCTGAAGGAATGTCACGAAGCGCCGTTCTACACGCTTGGCCCGCTCACCACAGACATTGCGCCGGGCTATGACCACATTACGTCAGGCATCGGCGCGGCGATGATCGGCTGGTATGGTTGCGCGATGCTCTGCTATGTGACGCCGAAAGAACACCTGGGCCTGCCGGATCGCGAAGACGTGAAGACCGGCGTGATCACCTATAAGATCGCAGCTCATGCGGCAGACCTGGCCAAGGGGCATCCCGGCGCCCAGATCAGGGACAACGCGCTGTCAAAAGCCCGTTTCGAATTCCGGTGGGAAGATCAATTCCATCTCTCACTCGACCCCGACACCGCCAAGGACTTCCACGACGAAACACTCCCGGACAATGCCGCGAAGGTGTCCCACTTCTGCAGCATGTGCGGACCACATTTCTGTTCCATGAAGATCACGCAGGATGTCCGCGACTATGCCGCGCAGTTGCAGGTCGACGAACAGAAAGCGATCCAGATCGGCATGAAGGAAAAGGCAGAAGAGTTTAAGAAGACCGGAGCTGAAATCTACCGATAGAAGGCGAGGATGCTCAAAACGGTCATCCAACAAGGCACGAGGGGAATCGAAACCGGAGGCGTACCCTCTGGGGTACGTTGAGGATTTCGATGAGCCGAGAACGCAGTTGGGGATCGTTTTCAGCGTCCGTTGAACGGAGAAATAGCCATGAGTAAACCGCAGCCAGCCCCATTAAGAGAACGCGACATCACCCGGCAGATCGCGCGGGAATACTATAAAGAATTCGATTCGCTCATCGAGAGCGACGTCATCATCGTCGGCGCCGGCCCCTCCGGCCTGATTTGCGCCCACGACCTGGCGAAGATGGGGTTCCGCACACTCGTCGTCGAACAGAGCCTCGCGCTCGGCGGCGGCTTCTGGCATGGCGGCTATCTCATGAACAAAGCCACCATCTGCGAACCGGCCAATGAAATTCTCGAGGAGATCGGCGTCCCCTGCAAGAAGATCCATGAGTGCGAAGGGATGTACATGGTCGACCCGCCGCATGCGACGGGCGCGCTCGTCGCCGCTGCTTACCGCGGCGGGGCGAAGGTGCTGAACCTCACCCGGGTGGTCGATTTAATCTTGAGAAAAGACGGCATCCTCGAAGGCATCGTGGTGAACAACACCACCGCCGAGATGGCCGGTCACGACATCATCCACGTCGATCCCATCGCGCTGGAAAGCAAGATCGTGGTGGATGCCACCGGGCACGATGCCATCGTCGTAGACCTGTTGCACAAGCGCGGCCTTTACAAGTCCGTGCCGGGGAATGGCGCCATGTGGGTCTCGCGATCCGAGCAGGACGTGATGGATCACACCGGCGAAGTCTACCCGAATTGCTTCGTCATCGGACTCGCCGTCGCCGCCGTGTACGGTACCCCGCGCATGGGCCCGGCCTTTGGCTCGATGCTGCTCTCAGGACGCTACGGAGCGGAACTGATTAAGAAGAAACTCAAGAACGAATAGCCATACCAGTCCCCGCGGCTTCTCAAAAACGTCTCCAGCAAGGCCGCAGGGAGTACAATCGAGGAGGCGGACCTCTCAATACATTGAGGAGTTCGCACGAACGAGAACGAAGCCGGGAACCTTTTTCATCAGCCTGATTATGGATGTACAAGATTTTTTAGAGCAGGGCCAAGGCCGCGAAGAAGACAAGCGCGAAGCGTGGCATCTCTTTCAACAGGCCTATGAGCGCCAGATGAAGGGCGACCTGGAAGAGGCCGTCGCGCTGTACAAGAAATCGCTGGCCGTACATCCCACAGCCGAGGCCTACACCTTTCTCGGCTGGACCTACAGCTTCATGGGACGGCTCGATGACGCCATCGAGGAATGCCACAAGGCCATCGCGCAGGACCCGGACTTCGGTAACCCCTACAACGACATCGGTGCCTACTTGATTGAAAAGGGCGATTTCGACGAAGCGATCGTCTGGTTTCAGAAAGCCATGCAGGCCCGGCGGTATGAAAGCCCGGCCTTCCCTCATTTGAACATCGGCCGGGTCTACGAAAAAAAAGGCCGCTGGACCGAGGCCATCGACGCCTACAAGAAAGCGCTGACGCTCAATCCCAACTACGCGCTCGCGAAAAAATCGCTGGGACGATTGATCAGCTCCTTAAATTAGGATGACATGGACAACACCGAACGCACCATCCTCGTCGCCGTCACCGATATCTTCTTTTACACCAAAGTCCGTGACGCCTTGCGGACCGGAAACTATCGCATCGAGAAGGCCCGGACGCAGCAGGACATCGCAGAAAAGACCGCCACCGTTTCTCCGACAGCCGTCATTCTGGACATGAACGACCTGACCGTCGATGCCTTTCAGGCCATCGAAACACTGAAAGCCGATCCCCGGTCGAAGTCCATTCCCATCCTCGCCTATGCGAATCATGAAGAAGTCGACACCTGGAACAGAGCCAAGGCGCTGGGCGTGACAAAGATCGTCTCCCGCAACGAATTCTCGGCCAGGACAAAAGATCTGGTCGACGAGGTACAGAAGGGCGTCCGATGAAACAATCCCGTCTGCACGCACAACATATTCAACTCGGGGCAATCTTTGAAGAGGTCACCGGCTGGGAGATGCCCGCCCATTACGGAGACTGGCGAGCGGAATACCAGGCGGTCCGTCAGGCCGTCGGAGTCGCCGACCTGTCCCATCGCGGCAAAGTCAGAGTCACGGGCGACGATCGGGTGAAGTGGCTGCAGAGCGTCATCAGCAACGATCTCCTCCCGCTCCAGCCTGGCCAGGGCCGCTACTCCAGCTTCCTGACGCATAAGGGAAAGATGCTCACCTATTTCCGCTGCTACGTGCAGACCGACGCCGTCATGCTCGAAGACGTCGGAGAAATCGGCGACGCGACCCACGCCGCGCTCAGAAAATTTCTCCTTTACGGCACGAAAGCCAAGATGGAGAACTGCGCGGAGACCTGGGGATTGCTGCTGGTCAGCGGACCCAAAGCGGCACAGACCGTGAAATCAGCCTTCGGCGTCGATTGCAGCGACTTGCAACCAGTCAATTTTGTGACCGCCCAGATCGGCGGACACCAGGCCCTGGTCATTCGGACAGAAGAAACCGGCGAGATCGATCTGGAAATTTTACTTCCCGCCGATGCAGTCGCGACGGCCTGGACCAGCCTCATGGAAACCGGCGCGCCTCTCGGCATCAAGCCAGTCGGCAGCCAGGCCCGCGAAGCGTTGCGCATGGAAGCCGGCATTCCGAAAGCCGGCACCGAACTGAACGAAGAAATCGTCCCGCCGGAAGCCAACCTGGAAGGCAAGGCCTTCAGCCTCACCAAAGGCTGCTATCCCGGTCAGGAAGTCGTCGCGCGGATGGATACTTACGGCAATGTGCGGCGAAAGCTCGTGGGATTAGTCTTGAAGGATGCGACCGTGCCGCCGAAAGGCGCGAAACTCTTCAGCGGCGATCGGGAAGTGGGCTGGATGAGCAGCGCGACGACGTCACCGCATCAGAAGGGCATCATCGCACTTGGGTTTCCGCTGAGAGACTTCAGTAAGGCCGGGACAACGTTATCGATCGAGGTCGAAGGCAAGAAGCACGACGCGACGGTAGCGGACTTACCCTTCTACCGCCGCGCCTAACAGGACGCTGAAAAAACCCGCCGGTTTCGTTCTCGCATCGCGCAGAGACTCAACGTACCGAAGCGTACGCCTCGTCTCTCCGCTTGCTGCGGCCTCGCCGGACAGGCTTTTTGAGCGCCCTGCGAATACTTACTTCTCGGGATTTCTCGCCGCCGAGACGGCCTTGGCAAAGGCCAGCAGGCTGGCTCGTTCTGCGTCGTCTAACGCCAGCAAGAGATGCGCTTCTTCACCATGCATCAAACGCAGGCTCAAGAACGGCTCTTCCTTGCGCTTTTCCTTGTTGTCCCACATCGCATCGATCACCTGAACCTTATCCAGTTGGCCCACAGACACCACGTCGTACCGGAAATAGGAATCGCCGATGACGATATCGAACACGACATTGCCGGCGGTGAGCAGCACCAAATTGAACCGGCCCTGATCTTCATAGCCTTCCGGCAAAAACTTATTGATATGGAACAAGACCACTTTGCGATCGCCTAGGGCCGCACGGAACTTTTCCTTCAGCGCCTGATAATCGATCTGCAAGGCCTTTTCATCCGGGCTCGTCGCCGCTGCCGCCGCATCTTCCGCTCGCTGATACACTTCATCTGCTGACATCAACCCTGCCATAACGTCATCTCCCCCCATGTGCCGTACGCATATGACGTACGATTGTGTCGTACTATCCGACGTGATTATAAGACCGCTGCCGCTGTTTTCCGTGCCTTGATCGCCCGCACGACTCCGATACACCCGAGCCCGGCCCAGGCAAATTCCAACAAGATGAACCCCGCCCGCTGATCCTCGATCGCCACCACACCCAACAGCAGCGATCCGATGATGTTCAAGGCCAGATAGCCTGCATCCAGTTCGCGCCAGATCCCGCTTTGGATCAACGCATAGGCGGTCAGCACCATGAGGGCGCCGACGACCGACAACACCTGGAACAGCATAGTGGGAACACTCCTGCCTACCGGCCCGAACCGAACTGGTACGGTAACTGGCCCGCGGTCGGGATTGCAAGAGGGATATTCGAGCTGGTCGGCTATTGCGCCGCGAGGTGATGTGAAAAACGAACCGTTCCCTTGTCGTCGACCACGGTCACATCGAACGCGGAGCCGGAGGCCCGCACCAGACCGAAATTATAGTACCCGCCTTCTTGAATAAGGTTCGTCGCGTTGAGCGCCAGCGTCGGAGGCGACATGCGTCCGGGAGCTGCGGAGAGCGGCCCTGCCACAAACTCGTGAAAATCCGGCACCCCGTCTCCGTTGGGGTCGTACGCACTGGCTTGCACGTAGTGCACATCGCCCCCCATGAACACCACATTCTTGAGCTGTTCCGTAAGAATCGTATCGACGATCAGCTGCCGTTCATACTCAAACCCGGTCCCATCAGGCCCGCCCGCCCATCCATCGTTACCAGGAACCGTCGCCCCTCCCCCCTTGGGAATCGAAAGCGGGACCGACGTCGCAATTACCTTCCACGTGGCCAGCGAGTTACGTAACCCCTGCAACAACCACCGCAACTGCTCCTTGCCGAGCATCGTCTTCTCCGGACCGTCCGGATCTGAATTTCTGTTGCGATATTGGCGATCGTCCAGAATGAATAATTCCATCTCCGCGCCATAGCGAACCGTCCGATACAGCCGCTGCGGATCGTCGGGCGGTGACGCAATCGGCCAATACTCGCGCAAGGCCTGACGCCCCGCCGGCATCTGCTCCTCATACGGTCCGGCGAAGTTATTCTTCACTTCATGATCGTCCCAGGTCACGTACACCGGCACCGATGCCAGAAATCGTTGAAGCGACAATGACCCGCGCTGATACCGATGCCGCGCCCGATACTGGTCCAGCGTAGTGGCTTTAAAATCAGCCCCCGGTTCGTTCGGAGGAGCAGGACAGACATCATCGCTATAAATCGTGTCCCCCAGAAACAAGAAAAAGTCGAGGTGCTGTCGCCGCATGAGATCAAAGATCGGATACCCGTCCGGTCCGACCCGGCACCGCTGCTGGCCTCCCAGATCGCCGCTCCACGCAAACGTGACCGGCACCGACGTCCCCTCATCCGGCAAGGTCACGAATTCACCGCGCGCCGCCAGCACCGCTTCGATATGTTCATGTGGCACCGCCACATGCCCCACCAGCACGTGATACCGATAGCGCGTGCGGGGAACCAAGTCGGATAGCGGAATCGTCGCCGTAAAATCGTTCTCCGCTGCCGTGGTCACTCGATTCGTCCGCAACATGGGCCACACCGCCGTCCCCATCTTTTCCGCCGCATCCCAGGCCGACGCAGGCGCCCATTCGATGTGCACCATCGCCGGACCATCCGTCCGCGCCCACAACAAGGCACTATGCCCGGTCACATCGCCAACCGCGATCCCTTGCGGAAGCGCCTTTGGCTGTACCACCCCTTCAGCTAGGAACGGACTGCCCGGAGGCAATCCCTCTCGTGAGGCAGACGTGCAACCGGCCAGAATAACGGACAGCAGAATCGTGGTAATCAGCGGAGTAATGAATCGCATGGACCGTCCTTATCCTATGGAGTCTGAGTGGTCAAGTCAGGCACTGAGGCCTTGAAAATGAGAGGCGCCCACCGGCATACTGAGACCTATTACACGAGGCACACTATGCATGACGTCAACTGCTGCGCACCAAACTGTCAATCCAACCCCTACGCACCGGCGGGCACCAAGTCCCTGTGCAAGGACCACTTCCTGAATTTCCTCACGTGGCGCCGCCGCCGCGGCCCGCAAATGTTCCTGAAATATGCCGCCATGACGATGGAAGAACGCGACACCGTCTCCGCCGAATGGCAGAAAACCATCCAAATCGATGAAGTCCCCTCAAACTCACCGAAGACCTAACCGGAAAGTTTTCACAGAAGAAACCCACAGGACTTCTTTTCGCCTTCACACGCGTTTCTCAGATCCACCGGCTGCATAGATTCAATGAACCCCCCCCCCAGGGCTCTCGTAGGTCGAGCACCTGCTCACCCTCTTCCCGCACCACCCCACAAGCGGGTCGCTGTGTGGTTTTCTCCTGCGCGCACTGAGCGAGCACTTCTTTTTCTTCCTCCTTAAGCGGACGGCCTGGTGGTCTCCTCACTGCGCGCATCCAACGAGGGCCGCTGATCTCACCCGCCCACCCCGCGGACGCCGAGGCGTCCACTTTCCCGGTGGCCGCGCGTTGCGCGAGCACTTCCCTTTCTTCCCCTCCTCATCCTCCCAAGCGGGCGGTGGGGTGGCGTTCTCCTGGGCGCATTCACCGAGCATCGCCCACAATTTAGAAATACGATTAAATCCCGCATGCGCGGGGAGCGAGCACAGAACACCACCCCACCGCCCGCACCACCCCCGCTACCCCATCACCGCACTCCCATGATGATGAATCATGAGCCACTCGTCACCGATGCGTTCGAAGAGGTTTGTCGCGAGCACCTTGGCCTCTTGCGGCTCGTCGGATTGCTGGCTGGTGATGCTTTCGACACAGATCACCCAGGCCATGTCGCCTGCGACCTGGATCATGACCTCGGATAATTCAAATTGCATGGAGAACGTATTGTTAAAGATCAGCACCCAGGAATCGCGCACTTCGGGCCAGTCCGACCGCAGCGTCCAGCCGGGATGAATGCAGGTGACATATTCCTGGTGCGCCCAGATGCGGTCCATCTTGGCGATATCGAGACTCCCGAAGGCCTCATAAAAGGCTTGATTGGCTTTGGTCACTTCGTCGATGCGTTGTTCGAGCATGCGGCCTCCTCCGTGAGAGGGGCATCATACTGCAATCACCGTCAGGAGGGCGAGGAGAGAATCATGATCAGAGGCAGTGAGCCGGCGTCTCAACTGGAGGGTCTGGCGCGAACGATCTCCTGAATCAGCAGAGGAAACTCTTCCCGCAGATGGTGTTTATCGATAGCCTGGTCGACCAACGGCATCCTCCGCGCAACGGCGAGATGGACTTCGTCGAAGGACATGATGACCACGCGCACGGACGAATTCCATTGCTTGATCGGTTCGACGGCTTCGATGCCGCCCATGTCGGGCATATTCGCATCGAGCAACACCAGCTCAGGCCGCCGCTCAGGGAGGACGCTGAGGGCCTCTCTGGCCGATCCGCAGATCCCGACCAACTTCACCAGCGGCACCCCGCTCAGCCAGTCTTCCAAGGCGCGGAGAAGAACCTGATGATCGTCGACCACCAGCACCCGGATCGGGCCTCCCGCTGGACGGTGGTTATTTTCAGGAAGCATCTGGAGTGAGCCCCTGAGGTGGCCAGGGAACTCCGACACCGAATTGCCTCGCCATCTTATAGATCCCGATCATCGACCCGGCGCGCAAGCGGGCCTGCTCATCCGTCGACAAATTGGTCAAGACCCAGCCTTGCGGCTCGCGCCGAAAGATCCGAAACGGCCTGGGAGCATCGCCGGCCTCGGACTCGCCAGTCACCAAATACTCTTCCCCTTGAGGCCCCTTCACCAAGAGTCCAATGACAACCATCACGCACGCCCTCATATGAAACATTCAGGGGCGATCGCCCGTCAGGGAGATAGTCTTACCAGATGCCTCCCTCCCTACCCAGTGAGGAAATTCCTGATGGGACATCTTTCCCAGTACCAGCATCGTGAACCGGAACCGCTGGACTTTATGAGGAGGGATGGACCAACCCGACCTGGATCGCAAACCGGACGAGCCCGGCGACATCATGGATATCCAGCCGCTCCATCAGCTGGGAACGATGCGTTTCAACCGTTTTAGCGCTGAGACTCAATCGAAAGGCAATTTCTTTGGTGGAATGACCTTCGGCGATAAGCTGCAAAATCTCCCGCTGACGCGGGCTGAGCCGATCGAGCGGATTGAGCGGACGCCCCCCTTCATGCTGATAGGCCTCAATCGCATACCGCGCCACCGAGGGAGTCAGATAAGGCTCGCCCTTGCCGACCGTTCTGATCGCCAGCTCCAGTTCCTGAATGTCGGCGCCCTTCAACAAGTACCCTGTCACTCCGGCCTTCAGGGCCTGGCGAAGGTACTCTTCATTGGCATGCATCGATAAGATAACCACTTTGACCTTCGGCCAGCTCTTCGTAATCCGGCCGGCGGCTTCCAACCCATTCAGCCCGGGCATCGCAATGTCCATGAGCACCAGATCGGGCTGATGCGTCTCCACCGCCTTCACCGCGGCCTGCCCATCGCTGACCTCGGCCACCACCGTGACGCCGCCCATCTTATCCAGGAGCGCATGAATCCCGGCTCTGACCAGCTGGTGATCTTCGGCCAACAGCACGCGGACCTTCGTCATAACGACAACGCCTCCTGCTGCGGCTCGGTCAGCGGGACGGAGAAGACCAAGGACGTTCCTTGCCCGATCGTCGATTGAACCCGCATGATGCCTCCCACAAGGCTGACCCGTTCCTCCATCCCCAACATCCCCAGGCTCAACCCCTGGTGGGCTCGGACTCGCATGGCCGCCACGTCGAACCCGCACCCGTCGTCCTGCACCACCACGCGCACCTGCTCGGAAATCACCGCCAGGGAGAGCGAGACCGACGTGGCCTTGGCATGACGGGCGATATTGGTCAGCGCCTCCTGCACGACGCGAAAACAGGCAATGCTCCGGGAGGCCGTTAAAATCAGCGGCGCCTCGTCCAGATGCAGCTGCAACATCCAGCCGGCCCGCTCTGCCTGCTTGGTCGCATACCAGCGCAGGGCCGACACCAGCCCGAGGTCGTCCAACAGCGAGGGACGCAGATCCAGCGCCAGGCTTCGCACCCGAGCCAGGAGCTGGTCGCTGATCTCGATGCTTTCATTCAACTCCAGCGAAGAGGCTGTCCCTGGCCCGTCACGCTGCACCTGCTGCAAGTTCAGTTTGAGCGCCGTCAGGACCTGGCCGATTTCATCATGAAGATCCTGTGCCACGGCGCGCCGCTCCGCTTCCTGCACATCGAAGAGGCGCTGGGCCAGGGTCCGGGCCCGCACGGTCGCATTACCAAGCTCGGCCGTCCGCTCGGCCACCCGCCGCTCCAGCAGCGCATGCGCCTCCCGCAATAGATCTTCCGCCTTTCTCCACTCCGTCACATCGTCGACGATGAACGAACAGCGCGCGGTTCCATCGGCTCCTCGGCCGATCAGCGAGACCGTCGCCAATAGCGATCGTCGTGCAATCTTGCCTCCGCGCTCATCCCGATGCTCATACTCGAACCGGATCGGCGACTGTTCTCTGATACAGAGGTGATAATGGTGTAGCCACAGACGAGCCAATTCCCGCGGCACACCTAACTCAGAGCAGAGCCGCCCACTCATCCCCTCCTGGGTAGTACCGAAGAGCCTGGCCGTTGCGCGATTGCTGGACAGATGCCGGATGTCGTCATCGAGTACTTCCACAACACCCATCATGAGCGACGCACTTTCGAAAAACGCCTGCAACGTCCCTTCACTTTCCTTGAGCGAGGCCTCCGCTTCCCGCCTGGCCGTAATGTCGTGAATCAGCGCGACAATATGGTCAACCGAGCCATCCGCATTTCGCACCGCGCTGGACGAGATCACCGCATGTACCACCCGGCCGGACTTATGAACGAAGCGCTTCTCAAGGGAATACCCGTTGATCTCCCCGGCGAGCACCCGTTGGAATTGGACGACATTGCCCTCAAGGTCGTCCGGCACGGTCAAGTCGGCCCAGGTCAATTGTTTCAACTCATCCCGGCTGTAGCCGAGCATCACACATAACTGATCGTTAAAATCGATCCACCGCTTGTCGAGCGACGTCATCGCCATACCGATCAGCCCGAGCTCGAAATAGCGACGGAAGCGTTCTTCGCTCTGCCGCAGAGCTTCCTGCGCTTGCTTTTGCTCCGTCACATCCACATGGGAGCCCGTCATTCGAATCGGCACACCCTGTTCGTCGCGAATCAGCACGGCATCCGTATGAATCCAGCGATACGTGCCATCGCGATGCCGCAATCGATGTTCGAGCTCATAGGTGGGAATCTCGCCGGCGAAGAACGCCTGAACCAGCGCCAACGCTCGCTCCCGATCCTCCGGATGGAGGCGTGTTTCCCATTCACTCGGCAAGTCTGTCAGTTCATCCGGCTCGTATCCCAGGCTCGCCTTCCACAGCGGCGAGTAGTACATCTTGCTTCTGCGGAGGTCCCAGTCCCAGACACCGGTCTTCGTAGCCGAGACGACGAGATTAAGCCGGGTCTCTTGTTCACGCAGCGACTGCATCGTCGTTTTGAGCAAGACGATATCGTGCGCAATGGTGGAGATGCCGATCACCTCGCCCGATCGATTCAGAATGGGGGACAGGCTGAGCGAGAGCTCCATCGAATGGCCGTCACGATGCGTCCAGACCGTCTCCAGTCGCGCCACCGCCAGGCCGCGCCGGATGCAGGCATACGTGGCGATATCCTGCTGAATCCTGTGGGCTGGTATCAGCACCTGTAGCGAGCGGCCGACCATGTCGGTCGCTCCATATCCGAACATCCGCTCTGCCGCGGCATTCCAAGTCATCACCGTTCCGGTGAGATCCTGACTGATGATCGCATCCACGGACGAATTGACCAGCGCCGCCAGCTGCCTTGCGCCACGATCGAGGATGGCTCCGCGACTCCGGATCACGAGCACGGCGATTACCCAATAGAGCGCGGCGCTGAGTGTCCGATTCAGCAGAGCCACTTCCGGCGGAATACCGGCGGGAGAGAGAGCCCATCCGGCAGACACCAAGAAAGTCGCCAGACCCGCCACCACATAGGCAGACCAGGCCTGTTCCAACCACAGCGTGAGGAGAATCGGGAGGGCGTAGAGTAAGAACTCCTGGTACCCGAGAGGGGTCAGACAATCGAACAGGAAGGTTCCTGCCAGACAGACCCCGATCAGACTATAGACCGTTCGTGTGCTCATATGAGATCAGCCGCGCGCGACACGAACTTCGCTCCGGTCCCGTGACTGTGATGGGGCGCTCCAAGTCGCGGATACTTCTATGGTCCTAGGCGGCGCCTCGCTGCGGATTAAGGGTCATCGCTGTATCGAACCAAGCCACCCGGACCAATAGTCTGTGGTGAGAACCGTCTTGAAGCAGAACCGTACAATAGAAATTGGGGCCCATAAATGGGGGCATGATACAGGAATGGGCGAGTCGGAAATACTACTAAGGCCGTCCTTCACCATCAGGAATTTCCTGATAGGTAAATGCCCTATTTTTGAGCGGGTTCCGAATGGCCAGGCGGTGTTGTACATCGATCGACGACCCACACTCCGGCCAGGATGAGCGCGATCCCGGTAAGTTCGACCAGACCCACGGCTTCTTGTAAGATGAGCGCAGAGAGCGCCACCGCTGCGACCGGCGTGAGATTCCCCAGGACAGACGCCCGGGAAGGTCCGATGCCTTGCACCCCGAATAGCCAGGCTTGCTGCGCCACGGCCGTCGCAAAGACCACGAGATATCCGAGCGCCAGCCAATCCGGCATCGTCACCGAAGCCGGTCCGGCATCGAGCATCTTGCGATCGGTCCACAGGAGAGGAATCTGGATGACCGTGGCGACAAGCAGCGTGGTCCAATTCACCGTGAGCGGCGAGATCCGATGCATCACGGCGCGGCTGCCGATACTATAGAGCGCCCAGCTCACGACACCCAGGAACACCAATAGACTGCCGAATATCGGATGTTCGCCGGCCGCCTGAAACCCGGCAATCGAGACCAACGCCACACCGGCGCAAGACAGCAACCCCCCGGCCCACACCGATCGGAGCGGCACATCCTGAATCATCACGGCCGACAGCAACGCCGTCACGACCGGAGCGGAGCCGATAATCACGCCCGCCACCGCCCCGCTGACATACTTGAGCCCCATCAGAATCAGGAGGTGATTGCCCAGCACTCCAAGCCCGAGCCAAAACAGTACGCCGAGGTCCCGGCCCGAAATCTTGGCCAGCGTCCCCTCCTGCCACCACCAGGTCGTGAGCAGAATCGCCAGTCCGCCGATATCACGCAGCACGGACGCTTCGACCGCGGAGAAGGATCCGAGCGCCAGCTTCTGCGCGACAATCGACCCGCCCCACAACACGGCGGCCAGCGCAAGCGCCCCGTAGGCCGCGCTGGTGGATGACGATGTCACGACACCACCGCCTTCTTCCGAATCACCAGCACGCCATCGCGAATCGTCACCAACACCGCCGTCACGCCTGAATCAGCGGCCACCGTCCGATTCAATTCCTGGATCGCCGCCGTCTTCTCATCGTGCGCCGGCTGTTTCAGCACCTCGCCGTCCCAGAGCACATTGTCGATCAGGATGACGCCGGTAGGCGCCAGCAGATCGATCGCCCGGCGATAGTAGTTCAGGTAGTTCATCTTGTCGGCATCGATAAAGATGACATCGAACGGTCCGCTCAGCTCCCCCATGGTCTCCAATGCCGGCCCGAGGCGAATCTCGATCTTCTTGCCATGCGAACTATTGGCGAAATGCTTCCGCCCCAACGCCGCCGACAATTCGTCGATTTCACAGGTGATCACGCGCCCGTCATCGGGAAGAGCCTCGGCAAAACAGAGCGCGCTATAGCCGGTGAACATCCCGATCTCCAGCACCCGCGTCGCCCCGACCAGCTGCGCCATCATCTTGAGAAACGCCCCTTCCAGCGGACCAACCAGCATCTGCGCGTACTCCATGGTCCGCTGTGTCTCCTCGCGGAGCGCGCGCGCCACGCCGGACTCAGCCATGGAATGCGCCTGGGCATAGGCTTCGATCTCAGGCGCCACTAACGTTTTCATTCGTCACCCATCTGTATCATTTCCGTATCATTTGAAAATCGCGCCGCGCATTGCGTAGACTGGCGCACGCGCGGAGATATTAGCACAAGCGAGGAGACCGGACGTGAAGACTGTTGCAACACTGGCACCACTGACCACCAGACTCTTGGAGATCACCAGGATCAACAGCGCCGCCTCAGTGTTGTCATGGGATCAGGAAACGCACATGCCGGCCGGCGGCGGGGAAGCGCGAGCGGAACAGATCGCCGTGCTCCAAGGCCTCGCCCACGACAAACTGGTCTCTCCGGACATCGAACGGCTTCTCGCCGCCACCGTCGATCCGGCGACGGGACAGGCCATCGACCAACCGGGCGATCTGTGGGACGAACCCTCGCGCTCGTTGCTGCGGGAAATCTGGCGGGATTTTAGCCGCGCGAAAAAGCTCCCCTCCGATTTTGTCGTCAGACTCAGCCGGGAAACCTCCCTGGCGCAGCAGGTCTGGGCCGAGGCCAAAGAGCAGAACAACTTTCGCCAGTTTCTTCCCAACCTCCGCACAGTGCTCGCGCTCAAACGGGAAGAGGCGGAATACCTTGGGTATCAGACCTCGCCCTACGATGCGTTGCTGGACGTCTACGAACCCGGATCTACCATCGCCGCGCTCCGGCCGCTGTTTGCCCAGATGAAGGCGCGCCTCGTACCGCTCCTCAAGCGCGTGACCCAGAGTCCGCATCAGATCGACGACCACATCCTCCGGCATGCGTACGATCAGGCCCGACAGCTGGAATTCGGCCGGCTCGTGCTCATCGCCATGGGCTATGATTTTGAGCGCGGACGGCTGGACCTCTCCGCCCATCCGTTCACGACGTCGTTTCATCCGACCGATGTGCGCGTGACCACCCGCGTCCATGAGCACGAACTGCAGTCCTGCCTCTTCAGTTGTATTCACGAAGGCGGCCACGGCCTCTACGACCAAGGGCTCGACCAGCGCTACTTCGGCACCCCGCTCGGGGAATCCGTGTCGCTCGGGATTCACGAAAGCCAGTCGCGTATGTGGGAGAACTGCGTGGGGCGGTCACGGGCGTTCTGGCAGTTCTTCTACCCGATCCTGCAACAGACGTTTCACCACCAATTACGCGGCATCGATCTGGAGCACTTCTATGCCGCCATCAATTGCGTGAAGCCCTCCTTCATCCGCGTCGAAGCCGACGAACTGACCTACAATCTGCACATCATGCTGCGGTTCGAGATCGAGCAGGATTTGATTGAAGGACGACTGCAACCTGAAGACCTGCCCGGCGTCTGGAATCAGAAGATGCGGGACTATCTCGGCATCACTCCCCCGACTGATGCCGAGGGGGTACTGCAAGATGTCCATTGGTCCTTCGGCGCCTTCGGTTACTTCCCGACCTATACGCTGGGCAATCTCTATTCGGTCCAGTTCTTCGAACAAGCCAAGCTGGAGATCCCTCATCTGGATGATGAAATCGCGGCCGGCCAATTGCTGGTGCTGCGCCGCTGGCTGGAGCAAAAGATCCACCGCTGGGGCCGCATGTTCACCCCGGACCACCTCGCCCGGCGCGTAACAGGGAAAAGCATCGACCCGGAGCCCTTCCTGACCTACCTGGAAAAGAAATACGGCGAGCTCTACAAGCTGTAATATCTCTCCGCCACCGATAGGGCCAACAGCAATTGGCTCTATACCATAAGGCCCTATCGCCCACGTGCGTAAATGGCTACCCTCCGCCTACGTTGGTCTCGCTATGGCCGTCATGGCATGGTGGCGCAATGACAGGGAAATATATCCACGTGCTTCCCCGGCCAAGTTCCAGGTTGGCGATCAGCGCCGGCCTCAGCATCGCCGTTGTGTTCATCGGCGACATCCTCACCCCGCTTGGCTATGCTGAAGCCATCCTGTATCTCGTCCCGCTCCTCCTGAGTTCGTTTCTGTATGAGCCGAGGCTCCCCTTTCGCATCGCCGGCGCCTCTACCGTGTTGATCGCGGCCGGCTTTGTGCTCTCTCCGCCAGGCGCCCCCGTGGCCTATGCCATCCTCAATCGGATGTTGGCTGTCATCGTGATTTGGACGACGGCCTTCGGTCTCCGCCGATTGATCCGGGACCGCATCGCCCATTTCCAGTCCGAACGGCGCTGGCAGTCGCTGGCCCATCAGACCAACGACATCCTCTGGGACTGGGACCTTCGCACGAACGCTCATTGGTGGAGCGAGAACGCGGTGACGGTCTTCGGGTACGATCCGGTCGTGGAGCCTTCCATTGAAGCCTGGCAATCGCGGCTTCACCCGAACGATCGAGACCGCGTGATCACAGAAATCCGGTCGGCCATCGAGACAGGACAATCCGGCTGGACCGGCGAGTATCAATTTCACGTTCAGGATAGCACGTACCGCACATTCCTTGATCGCGGCACCATCATCCGAAACGAGTCAGGCTCAGCAATCCGCATGATCGGCGCGATGATCGATATCACCGCCCGCACACGCGCCGAAGAAGCGTTGCGACGGTCCGAGGCACGGTTCGCCAATCTCGTCAATCATCTCGACAGCGTCGTATGGGAAGCCACTCCGGGGGCATTGGCCTTTACCTTCGTCAGCCCGCACGCGGAAGCGCTCCTGGGCTACCCCGTAAGCCGGTGGCTGAACGATCCGGCCTTCTGGCCCGATCACATTCATCCGGAGGACCGTGACACCACTGTACAGGCTTGCCTCGCGGCGACCGCACAAGGGCTCAATCATCGCGCGGAATACCGCATGATCGCCGCAGATGGACGAATCGTCTGGGTCCACGACGTCGTCACCGTGACCTGCGCAAATGGTCGTCCGAAGACGGTGCAGGGAGTCCTCATCGATATCACCAGCCAAAAGCATCTGCAAGCCGCCTTGCGCCAAAGCGAGGAGCGCCTGGCCCTTGCCGCAGAAGGTTCGACCGACGCCTGGTGGGACGGGCATCGCCTGCCGGGGCGTCCCATGCTCGACCCGGAGAACCCGATCTGGTGGTCGCCAAAAATCCGCGAAATCCTAGCGCTGAATGATTCTGAACCGTTTCACACGCTCGCCCACTGGGCTCAACGGTTACACCCTGAAGATAGCGGGCGAGTTTTCTCGGCTCTCCAGGCACATCTCCAACAGCGAGCTCCGTTCGATGTGGAATACCGCATTCGGACAAACCGGGGCGAGTATTGCTGGCTGCGGGGACGCGGCCGGGCCATCAGGGACTCGCGCGGCGAACCTCAACGTATGGCCGGATCCTGCAGGGACATCACCGATCGGAAGCTAGCAGAGGAGGCCCTCCGCCGGAACGAGATGCAATTGAAGGAGGCCCAGCGGATTGCGGGGCTTGGGAGCTGGGAATGGACTGCCGATTCCGTCGTCACCTGGTCGGATCAGAGCTACCGCATCTTCGGGTACACGCCTGGAAGCGTCATTCCATCCTACAAGCTGTTTCTCGAATCCTTGCATCCGGACGACCGTCGACGGGTTATCAACACCCTCCGCGAGACACTCACCCACGGCACGCCCTATGATCTGGTCTGTCGCATTCTTCGTCCCTCGGGGGAACCTCGCCATATCCGCTGCCGCGGGGAAGTAACCCGTGATGAGGCGGGCGCCCCCCTCCGTGTTGCCGGTACGGTCGAAGACATCACCGACCGGCATCAGTCCGACGCCAAACTCCGCACTGCCTATGCACGGCTCCAGGACGTCACGAGACATGCCGCGACGGCGGAAGAAAACGAACGCCGCCGCATCGCCCGGGAAATTCACGATGAACTTGGGCAACTGCTGACCGCCATGCGCTTTCAGCTGACAACCCTGAAGAAAAACCTGGGAGCATCCTCCCCTCAGCAGCCCACGCGAAACCACGATGCCCGCCTGAATGATCTCTTAAACCTGAATGATTCCATGCTGAAGCAAGTGCGGCAGGTGAGCACCTCCCTCCGTCCCGCTATCCTGGATGAACTCGGGTTGATTCCAGCTGTGCAGGCTCACGCGCAACAATTTGAAATCCGCACCGGGATCGCCTGCGACGTCGTCGTCGATCCCGCCCTGACGGAGGCCCCATTTGACGATGCCACAGCCTCGGCCGTCTTCAGGATTGTGCAGGAACTTCTGACCAATGTTCTGCGCCACGCATGCGCCATGGCCGTCACCATCACGTTTACCCGTACCGGCGATCTGCTTACCGTAGTAGTCCACGATAATGGAACCGGCATTACTCCAGGCCATCAGACGCGGCACGACTCGTTCGGCCTGAAAGGCATCATCGAGCGGGCCATGCTCCTCGGCGGCACATTCACGATTGCGCCACATCCGTCGGAAGGCACAGCCGCCTCCCTACACATCCCGATGGCCGTGCTCATTCACCCGCCCGCCGCCTCCACCTATCCATCACACCTGAATCAGGAGGGGCATGAAGATCCTGTTGGTCGATGATCATGCGCTAGTCCGCCGCGGTGTGGCCCATGTGCTTCGAGAAGACCTCCCCGACCTGACGATCGTCGAGAAAGGAACTGCGCAGGAGGCCCTTGAGGCGACTCAAGCCACCCCGTGGGATCTCGTTATTCTCGATATCAATCTGCCTGACAGAAGCGGTCTCGATGCGCTCAAAGACATCAAGCGGATCTGTCCCCACCTCCCGGTTTTGATTCTGAGCCTCTACCCGGAAGCGCAATACGCCAGACGTGCATTCAAAGCCGGCGCCGCCGGCTATCTCACGAAAGACACCGCACCGGAAGAGGTTACGTCCGCCGTGAAACGCATCTTGCAAGGAGGCCGTTATGTGAGCGCTGCGCTGGCGGAGCAACTCGCCGCCGATCTCAGCGCCACCTCCGGCGAGGATCGGGAACCGCACGAGATGCTCTCGGACCGGGAGCTCGAGGTGCTTCGACTCATCGGATCAGGGAATACGCCGACCGAAGTCGCAGCGCACCTCGCCCTCAGCATCAAAACCGTCAGCACCTATCGAGCCCGCATCCTGGAGAAATTGAACCTTCGAACAACGGCAGAACTGATCCGTTTCGCCATTGACAACCAGTTGATCCGGTAGCTCCCCTCTACGAACACGCCTGTCAGCCTTTATCTGACAAGTCAACCATATCGATTCCTACTCAATGATCAGCCCGTTACCGATTGCCAAACATTTCAGAAACGCGCACTGATCTTTCTATTCTCGCAGTCCATCTTCCTTGCTTCTCGATATGCCCACACGCCCTTCACGCAGAGCGCCTCACACCATCGTCATAGCCGAGCGCGAATTGCCGACCCGCCTGGGACTCCATGCGATTCTGACCCATCAGCCAGACCTGCATCTCCCGCCCCCGGTTTCCACCGCAGCCGAGTTGCTCGCAGCGGCGGATCGATACCACCCTGATGCCGTGCTGATGGGAACATGGTTTTCAGACGGTAACGGGATCGATCTCTGCCGGACCCTTCTTAGCCGATACCCCAATATGCGTGTACTTTTCGTTGCCGATACCGCCAACGCGCAACTGCTGATGCACGCAGTACAGGCAGGAGCGCTAGGATGTATTCTGAAAACGATCCCTCCTGCTCAAGTGCCAGGAATCGTCGCACAAACGCTGGCAGGAGAACCGTCCTTTGATCATGCTCTCATGAGCACCGCCCTGAAGTGGATAGGCCGACAGGCGGAATCTCCACAGGAGCCGGCCCCACACCTCTCCCCCAGACATCAGCAGATCCTCCCGCTCCTGAGCGAGGGTCTCACCAACAAGGAAATCGGCAGACAGCTCAACTTGAGCGAAAAAACCGTCAAAAACTATCTCGCCGACCTCTTCGACCGTCTGCACATGACGCGCCGTTCCCAAGTCGCCGCCTGGTTCATCAATCACACCGTCCAACAGATACCGTCTCCCGATACATCCATGACGGCCGAGATGGTCTGGGAATGGACTCGGACCCGGACTCGGTCCCGCTCACTGATTCAAGAGGAACCATTGCATGCCCACCATTCTGCTTATTAGTGACGACGACAGGTTCCGGAACTTACTCCGTCAGTCCATAGGGCAGGACGCAGCTGCCGTGCTCGGCGTCCCGAACACCCGAGAGATCTTAAACCAACCGGGACCGAGACAAGTGTCGGGCTATGACTTGATTGTGGCGGAAGTGCTCTCTACGGATCATGACGGACTCTCGCGGCTGGTGCTGTTTCGCAATCTACACCCCAATACCCCCTTCATCGCCGTGACGCGTGAGGACCAGGGCGCGGGCCTGGCCTATGGCGGCGCTGCCGCTCGGGCTCTGCATGCCTGGCTCGTTCCCGTCGCAGCCGACTCCCTGGCCGGACTGACCGACACTACCACCCGTGCCCTCAAGGGTGAATCGCCGCCCCGGTAAGAGACCCCTGCCCGCTGAAGCTCGACGCCCTCCAGCAAGGGCGCCTGCCGGATTCATTCGACCGTCCCCAGGCGTGAGCCGGCTAATACCCCATCGCGATGTTGAGTTTGGCAAGAATGGCCGGCGGAAGCGTGAACTCAGCCTGCACCTCAATGCGGTGCGGAACCAGCAGCGTGGTGTGGAAGACAATGTCGCGGATGGGAATCTTGAACTCGGGATCTTGAGGGGTACTCAGCTCGACAGCCTCGACTGAATTCGTGATCGTACCGCTGTCTTGAGGGCCGTAGGTCGTCATGACGGCATCGATGATCTCCTTCACCTTTTCATTGGGCTCCACGCCTTCGATGCCTTTGAGCAAGAGCGGAATCACGTCCTCTTTCGCCTGATCGGACAGGGTGAAATTTTCGACCCGCTCTTTCCGGCGGAGTGACATCAGATCATTGTCCAGGTCCTTACTGAAGGCCCCGTACGCGAACCGGAAAAACTCGAAGTGAAACCCCTTGAAGCCCTTTCCGAACGTCTGGAGCTCGCAGAGAAAGCCCAACTGCTGCAACTTGACGTCACTCAGCAGTCCGTGCGGCTCGGCAAGATACAGCACATACAACAAAAGCGCGCGATCGACCGTAATCTGGTTGGGCTTTCTCATCTATCCTCTCCCCAATTCAACAACGTTCGAACTATAGACAGCCCGCAGGAGCATCGTCAAACCCCTCCTCACGCCATCCCCCCTTGACCCTCCGCGCGCTTTAGTCTTTAATGCCGTTTCTTACAGGAGGGTCGGCCGGACTCTATGCCTAAACATGCCAAAGAGATGGAAGCGCTGAAAGCGCACCTCGGCAAGCACCAGCTAAAGTACACGCGCCAGCGTGAACTCATTCTCGACGCCTTCCTTCAGCAGGAACACATCACCGCGGAAGAGATGTATCACCAACTGGCGAAGAAAGACCCGCATCTGGGGCTTGCGACCATCTATCGCACGCTCAACCTCTTCTGTGAGGCGGGTCTGGCACAAGCCCGGCATTTCGGCACGCAAACCCAATATGACAATATTTCCCATAAGGGCCACCACGACCATCTGATCTGCACCGACTGCGGCAAAATTGTGGAATTTGAAAACTGCGAGATTGAAAAGCTTCAGGAGGAAGTCGCCACCCGGAACGGCTTCACGATTTCCACACACCGCCTCGAACTCTACGGCCTCTGTGGACGCTGCCGTCATTGACCCCTGCCGGTTTTTTTTGCTATAGTCTTGAGACGATTTATCAATTTCAATTGCGAGGCAGACCACGCCCATGGCCACTCTCTTGAAACCGCTTCGCCCCGTCACAACGTACAGACACCGCCGGATCATCCCGGCCCTGGCCGCAGGTTTCCTCATACTCGTGTCACTGCTGATGCCGCAGGCCGAAGTATTGGCCGCGGACAAACTTGTCGTCTATTCGGGCCGGGCCGAGCGACTCATCAAACCGGTCTTCGATGCGTTTACCGCCAAAACCGGCATCCAGGTGGATCTGCTCTCCTCCGGCACGACCGAATTGGTCAACCGGCTGAAGGCAGAAGGCGATCGCACCCCCGCGGACCTCCTCTTGACCAACGATGCCGGAAGTCTTGAACTTGCCCGGGGAGCCGGACTCTTGCGGCCGCTCAACATGCGCGAGGTCGAGCGAGCCATTCCTTCGCAGTTCCGCGCCGCAGACAATAGCTGGGTCGGTCTCTCCGGCCGGTTTTGGATTATTGTCTACAACACGGCCATGGTGAAGCCCGATCAACTCACCTCCCTGCTCGACCTGGCGAATCCCCAATGGAAAGACAAGCTTGCGATTCCCAACTCCGGCAGTGAATACCTGCAAGCGGGAGTGTCGGTGATCCGCGCCACGCACGGCGACGAGCGCACCAAGAAATTTCTGGAAGGCCTGCGCGATAACGCTGGCTCGCAGGTCTACCAAAAAAGCTCTCAAATCGTGGAAGCCGTAGCCAAAGGGCAGGTCGCCGTGGGCATCGTAAATCACTACTACGTGTACCGCCACCTCGCCACGCAGCCCACCGCGCCGTTGGCCGTCATCATGCCGGACCAAAAAGAAGGCGGGATGGGCGGGATCATGAACGTCACCGGCATCGGGATTACCAAGCCGAGCACGCATGTCGAGAATGCCAAACTGCTGATCGAGTTTCTCGTGGCGCAAGCCGGACAGAAGATGTTTGCCGATCTGGATAAGGAATATCCATTACATCCGGAAGTAAAGGCAGACCCGGCCTTGGTTGATCGAAAAAGCTTCCGCGCCGCCCAGGTGCCGCTGACACGATTGGCTGAGCTCCGGGAACCAACCCTCACGCTCATTGAGCAAGTGGGCCTCCGCTAATCCACGAGGCCCGTTGTGACCACGCTTCGCCAGCAGCTCGCTTCTCCGCTGCAACTTGCCGCCATCGCCACCGCGGGATTGATTCTGCTGCCGCTCGGCTATGTCACGATCCTGGCGCTGTCGGCCGACCCGGCGGTCTGGTCTCGTCTGTGGGCGACGCGAATTCCCGAGCTCCTGTTCAACACCGTCACCCTTGCAGGAGCCGTCGCGATCCTCACGCTGATTCTAGGCGTCTCCACGGCATGGCTAGTGGTCCGTTTCGATTTCCCAGGACGCCGCCTCTGGGAAGCCGCACTGATTCTTCCCCTCGCCATGCCCACGTACGTCCTGGCCTATGTCTACACCTATCTGTTGGGATTCGGCGGACCGGTGGAGCACCTCTGGCAGCTTTGGGCCGGGCCGCAAGCCCGCATCGTGTCACCGCAAAGTTTTTGGGGCACAACGTTCGTCATGGCCCTGGATACCTTTCCCTTCGTCTATCTGCTCACCCGCAGCGCCCTCTTAAGCCTGAATGTGTCATTCGAGGAGGTCGCGCGAGTCTGCGGGGTGTCCCGGCTCATGACGCTCTGGCGCGTGACGCTCCCCCTCATGCGTCCGTCGATCGCCGCAGGAGTCGCGCTGGTCATTCTCTATGTCGTCTCGGATTTCGGCGCAGTGTCGCTGCTGCGCTATCAGACGCTCACGTATGCCGTGTTCCAGCAGATGACCGGACGTTCCGACAATACCGCCGCCAGCATTCTGAGTGTCTTGCTCGTCGTCCTGGCACTGCTCTTTCTCGTTACTGAACGGTGGTTTCGTCAGCGCAGCCGCTTCTACCAAACCAGCGGCCGCTACCGGCCTCCGCAGCGCGTGCGCTGCACCTGGATCGGCACCGCCTCGATTACGGCAGTCATGAGCCTGATTGTCGCCATGTCCTTCGGCGTTCCCGCCTACTTACTGATTACCTGGAGCCTGTCGCCCGAAGCGCAAGCCATCATCGATAGCCGATTCTTTGGCTTTATCTGGAACAGCGCCCTGTTGGCGGCGGCGGCGGCAACCGTCGGCGTGATCATCGGCCTTCCCTTGGCATATCTGGCAAGCCGGCGCCCGACGGCTCTGAACATCGGCTGCCTCCAGGCCGCCTATGCCGGCTATGTGCTTCCTGGGCCAGTCGCCGCGCTCGCAGTGCTCGTGCTCTGCCTGAAAATCGCTCCGGTGATGTATGGAACAATCCTGCTCCTGGTGATCGCGTACGTGATCCACTTTCTTCCCGCTGGGCTCCAATCGCTGGAACCGGCACTGCAGCAGATCACGCCGAATCTCGAAGAGGTCGCCCGCACGTTGGGACTGGGCGTCCGCGACACCTGGCGCCGCGTGACCCTGCCGCTGGTGCGCAACGGCTTTGTCGTCGCCTGGGTCCTCATGTTTCTTCAAACCATGAAAGAACTGCCGGCCACCCTGCTCTTGCGCCCGGTCGGGTTCGATACGCTGGCCATACGGGTGTGGCTGGAAGCCAGCGAGGAGTATTTTCAATTGGCGGCGCCTGCCGCGCTGCTCATCGTGTTATTGAGCCTCCCTGCGTTGTATCTATTGGTCTCAAAAGACTGGAGGGCCGCGTAAGAGGCTGTGCCTCTGTACCAGCGGATCAGGATGGATACTGAAACACCTCACACCCCGAACCAACCGGATCTCTACCAGCCGGCCTCCAATGTGCTGGAGCTGCGCGCGGTCGCCTGCGCCTATGAAACCGGGCGCCCGGCAATCCGCAACATCTCTTTTGTTGCGCGCGAGGGAGAGATTCTCTGCCTGCTGGGCCCCTCCGGTTGCGGGAAGACCACAATCCTCCGGGCGATTGCCGGTTTCGAACCGGTCCGGTCCGGCGAACTGTTTCTGTCCGGACGCCTGGTGTCGAATGCGAATCTCACCGTTCCGACCGAAGAGCGGCGCGTCGGCATGGTCTTCCAGGAATATGCACTGTTCCCCCATCTGCGGGTGGCGGACAACATCGCCTTCGGGCTCCAGCACTTGTCCCGGGGGGACCGGAGATGCCAGGTCCAAGAAATGCTCACCCTCACCGGCCTTGAAGGATTTGACCGCCGCTACCCGCATGAACTCTCCGGCGGGCAACAGCAGCGCGTCGCACTGGCCCGCGCCCTCGTGCAGAATCCCGTCGTCCTCTTGCTGGATGAGCCCTTCAGCAATCTGGATCCCGACATGGCCGGCCGGATGCGCCAGGACCTCCATGCGCTGCTGCGGCGCACCAAGACCACCACGATTCTCGTGACACATGATCACGAAGAAGCCTTTGCGATGGCCGACCGGATCGCGGTTTTGAACCAGGGCGTGTTGGAACAAATGGATACGCCGGAGTTGATCTACCACATGCCGGCCAGCCCCTTCGTCGCGGACTTTGTGGGACAAGCCGATTTCATCCAAGGCGGCATCAGGGACGGGATGATTCACACCGAGTTGGGGGAATTTCCCAACACGCTCCCCGGTGCGGAAGGCACCGCCGTGGTCGTGATGATCCGGCCTGACGATATCCACCTGCTGCCGGCCAAAGGCGCGAGCGCCCGCATCATCGGCCGCCAATTCCGGGGATCTGAAAATCTCTATACCGTCCGTCTTCCCTCCGGGCAGATCGTTCACAGCAGTGAGGGCTCGACGAGTGTGTATCAGGAAGGGACCGCCGTTGAGCTCCAGGTCTTGGCCACCCACACGGTGGTCTTCCCGGCCCCCTCCTCGATGCCCTAGGTTCCAGCCGCTGTCATGTTGACAGGTCTTTTCACCATCTGGCATTGATGATAGGCGAACCAGCCGATTTCCCTGACGGTTCTGACTCAGAACCAGCGTTATCGAAGGAGCACAGGTATGGACTCACTGAAGCACGTAGTGGATTATGGCATCATCGGACTATTACTCGGCCTCAGCCTCTGGTCGGTCGCCGTCGCGGTTGAGCGCTGGCTCTTCTACCGCAATATCAACGCTGCGCACTACCCCAACGCTCAGGTATTTGAAATCGCCCTGACGAAGCGATTGGTGATCATCGGGACAGTGGCAGCCAATGCCCCCTATATCGGACTGCTGGGGACCGTCCTTGGAATCATGCTGACCTTCCACACCATGGGCACATCCGGCACCATGGCGGTCAACACGATCATGATCGGATTGAGCCTCGCCTTGAAAGCGACTGCCGTGGGATTGCTCGTGGCGATCCCCTGTGTGGTGATGAATAACATTCTCCGACGCCGGGTCGCCGAACTGCTGACCCAGTACAAGGTGGATCATGGATCGTCAGCAAGTTGATCAAATCAACGTCATCCCGCTCGTGGATGTCATGCTCGTGCTGCTAGTCATCGTCCTGACCACCGCCACCTTCATCAGCACGGGGCAGATCCCGGTCAATCTGGCCAAAGCGAAGTCGGTCAGCGACCGCAAAGATGTGCCCCTGGTCATCACGCTCACATCGGAAGGGCATCTCTTTCTAAACGACAAACCCATACCGGATGACGGCTTGCCTGCTGCGCTCGGTGGAGAATCGCGCGACTCGGCAGTGGTCGTTCGGGCGGATAAAGTGACCGTGCTTGAACGCTTCGTCGCCCTCGTCGACGAAGTCAGAGGATTGGGATTCCAACAGGTCAGCCTTGAGGTCATCCGGCTGTGAGGCAGGTCGAAAAACAGGATCGGCTGAATGCCGGCGGAGCGCATAAAGCAGGGTGGCTGGTTTCGCTTGTCCTTCATGGCAGCCTTGTGCTCGGAGCAATGGTATTACTTCAACAGATGCAACTGGCAGTGCTGGAGAAACCATTCGAGTGGAATGTCGCCATGGTTCAACCGGCTGCGATACCTCACTCGCCGACTGCCGCCAACGAGTCGCCGCCGACTCCGCCGCCCCCAAGGCAGTCGCAGGTTCTCGCCCCGAGACCACCGGAACCCGCACCTGTTCAGCCCTTGCCCTCTCCCGTTCTCCCTGCCCCACCACCGCCGATACACACCCCTATCACACCGCCTCGTGCTGAACCGGCCCCCTTTCCTCCGATACAAGCCGCAGCGCCCTCAAAGCCTGAGCCCACGCCTGAGCCAGTCCGTGACCAGCCACGCCCCCAGTCGCCCGTTGCCATGAAATCACCTGAGGCTCCACCCACAACAGCCCTGGCCGATATACCACCGCCCGCGCATTCAGTCTCCCCCCCCGAACCAGCGTCAGCCTCCGCGCCGGCCAGCACAGCAACCAGTGTTCCTGAGCCGGCACCGAGCGCGCCTGAGCCTGTTCGCACGGAAGTGGACCTCCCACACCAACCAGTACCTACGCCCGGCAGGACCGCAGATACATCCACGGCAACCCAGCAATCTGTCACACCAGCCGCTCCAGAAATTCAGCCAGGTCAGACGGGCACAGCAAAACCGGATGACGGCTGGCTCTCAGCGTTGATGGGAAGATGGATTACCGATCTGGAAAAGCACTATCCCGCAACCCTACGACTGGAAGGCGTGCAGGGGAAAGTCGTGCTGGTGGCAATGCTCCATGAGAACGGCACGTTGACGGATGTGAAAATTGCCAAAAGCTCTGGCAATACTGTGCTCGATCAAGCGGCCATTGCCGACGTGGAGCAAGGCCCGCCGATCAAGCTCTCACGCCCGCTCGGTCGCCCGCAGCGCCCCATCAAGTTTTCGATCAGTTACGACCTGAAAACGGCTCGGTGATTTTCGCCGGCTTCGTCGCACAGTCCTGGTCATGCCAGTCGCGCAACATTCCCTGCTGATCAAAGGTGAGCAAATAGGCCCGGCAATACTCCGCTCTGGCATACCCGCTATAGCCGCTGGTCCCGCTTCCCCGCACATAATAGGTCCAGAGGGAACGCCCGCCTTGTTGCTTCTCTTGCTTATGCGGCATTCCGTAGCGCTTCGCTACTTCCTCCTGCGTGACCTGATTCACCTTGCTCTGAAAGTAGCCTGTTTCAAACTCACTGCAGGCGCCGCAGCAGACGAGCCCCAGAACCAGACAAAACCGAATCCATCGCATTATCTCATGCCCCCATCTTTGAGCCATCGTGTTCCCCTCTCGAAAAAAATCCGTCTACGGATACCGCAGACGAGATCGAAGCCCCGACGACACGGTCATCTCCCCTTGATCATCGATGATGACGGCTTCGACATCCGGCAGACGCTCGACCAACGCCATTCCACGTTCCGGCCCAAGGACAAAAATTCCTGTATCAAGCCCGTCTGCGACGGTCCCTTCGGCGGCAATCACGGTGACGCTCTGGCATTTCCGCGCTGGCTGCAGCGACTGCGGGTCGAGGATGTGGTGATAGCGCACTCCATCCTGCTCAAAGTACCGTTCGTAGTCGCCTGCCGTGGAAATAGCCTCGTTTTTGAGATCGATCGTCGCGGCCATCGCATCTTTCTGCCGCGGATGGCGAATGCCGACGGGAAAGCCCTGCATGCCGGGTAGATCGCCGAACGTTTTGATATCACCTGAAAGCGCCACCACGCCTCCTCGTGCGCCGGCCCGCTTCAGCACGTCGACGGCGCGATCCGCCGCATACCCCTTCCCGACTCCACCGACATCAATGCGCATGCCAGGTTTAGGCAAAAAAATGGTGCGGGCCTGGCGATCAATTTGGATCGTAGTCCAATCAACGAGCGACTTGAGTGACTGTAATTCCGCATGACTCGGAACGCGCTGGCGGTCTGTCACACTCCAGGCCTCCACCGCCGGTCCGACCGCAATATTAAATCCGCCTTCCGTGAGACCGGCCATTTCAAGTGAACGCACAATCAGGTCCAGTGTTTCCGGACCAACCACCACAGGCCGTTGCCCAGCAGCCGCATTCACTTGCGACAATTCACTCGTCTGGATCCAGGTACTGAGCATCTGCTCAAGTCTCTTGATTTCACGAAATCCTGCCTCTATGGAAGAGCGACCAATCTCCCGAGAGGGTGCCACAACCGTGATGGAGACCAGCGTCCCCATCTGCATCTGAGTGCGCTTGACCACGACCGGCAGTTCACTGGAACGAACCGAACCGCACCCTGCAAGCAGAATGACTGCCAGCACTCCAAACACTCCCGAGCAGCACGCGCGCATCATACCCCTACCCTTTCAGATTCTGCCCCCTAGACATGCGAACAACTCATCCACACTGCGCCACTATGCGACACACGATGCCCTCTTGACAATGGAGCCTCTTCCGGGATATTAATAATCGTTCTCAATTTCATTTACAAGGATCCCGGCACGCTATGGTTACCACGCGAACGTCGAAACCGGACACCTGCCACGGCAATGAAACCCGCTGCGAGTGCGGGCAATTGATTGCCAAAGTACGCGGACAGGGGATCGAGCTGAAATGCAAACGTTGCAAACGCATCGTCGTCATCCCCTTCTCATCCATCGAAGGATGGGGCGCCGTCGCATCATGAGTCGATTTATGAAAGGAGGCTTTCTCAAGACGACAACACTATTCATTCGAGGTTCGATTTTGTTCGCCGCCACCAGACCAGAGACCACCGAGTCCCGAGTCAGACCACAACCCAACTCACCGTGGAGGATACCGATGAAGATGCGGTCAATCCTCGGGGCTCTCGTCATCGCCAGCTTGTCGGCCATGCCGGCTTGGGCAGTCGATATGACCCCGGAGGACATTAAGCGAATGGTCGATGACGCCGTCAACAAGCGGATGCAGGAACACGAACGGCACGAAAGTTCGGCCGAACGAGTCATGGAAAAGAAGGAAGGCCAGCCGGGCGCTGTCCAGTACCCTGTTGCCACCGGCCCAATAGTCGACATTCGAGTCGGACGCAAGGGCGAGGAAAATGTTCCTCTCGGGTTCGGATCGACCGGATCAGGAAAACTGATCTATGCGAAACCATTCTTGAGCGCACCCAAAGCGACGGTCGGCGGCTATGTCGATGTGATGTACAACAACCTCTCGCGTCAGAGCCTGGATAATCCCAGCCGTAACAGCTTCGGTCAGCAGCGGATGGTGCCGTTTATTTATGCAGACATCACCGACCACATCAAGTTCGCCACAGAAATCGAGATCGAGCGCGGCGGCATCAATGCCCCGCAAACTGGTGCTGGAAACACGTTTGGAGACGGATCGATGCAGATCGAGTTCGCACAACTCGACTACTTGATCCATGAGGCCATCAACCTCCGTGCTGGTATCCTTTTGATGCCGGTCGGTAAGTTCAACCTCCTACACGACTCCCCCCTGAACGACCTGGTAGATCGCCCGATGGTCTCCCGGATTATCATTCCCAGCACCTGGTTTGAAGCCGGTGCCGGTATTTACGGGACTCTGTACCCCTCCTCACTGTCGAAGATCGACTACGAACTCTATGCGGTCAACGGCATGAGCCAGACTGCCGGCGGCATTACCGACCTGGGCGTGCGAAGCGCACGAGGCAGCGTCTCCCGGGATCGGGATGACAACAAAGCCATCGTCGGCCGTGTGGCCTTCAGCCCAATGCTGGGCATCGAAGTCGCCGGATCCGGCTACCATGGCGCCTATAAACCATCGGCCGGAACGGTCGACTCGGGCACGATCGACATTGTTGCCTTGGACTGGACCTTGCAGCGCGGCCCGTTCGAAGTGATCGGAGAATCGGCCTGGACGAGAATCAGCAACAATAATGCGACCGGGGTAGCCAGCAGAGGCATTGGACCGGCCGGCATGCAAGGCTATTACATTCAGGGCAATTATCATTTCATGCCGGAGTTTCTGAAGACCTGGGCGCCCAGCCACTTCACGGACGCGTCGACATTCACTGCCGTTGTCCGGTGGGAACACGTCAATACCGACACGGACGGTCGCACCAAGCAAAATGCGCTGGGAGGTCAGCGGGAGCTTGAGCGCTTGACCCTTGGCCTGAACTTCCGGCCGATCGAAGATACTGTCATCAAGTTCGACTGGCAATTCAACACCCAGAAAGATGCAAAGGGTCTCGTCCCCGCGGGCGATCTAGGTTCATCGGGGAGCCCGATGAACGGCAACGGCTTCCTGATCCAGGCAGCCACATACTTCTAAAAGGATCTCGAGGGGCCGCCCCAACATGGGACGGTCCCTCATGGAGAAACCAGACCGGACATGATGATGCAACGACTTTTCACACTACTCCTCCTGCCGACGCTATTGACGGCTTGCGCCTCCATGAGCGGCATGCAACAGCGCTTTGCGGTGTGCAGCTATGACCATGCCTGGGAGGCGGCGCTTGAGGCCGTGAAGGATCGTGCGATCGTCACAAAAGATAAAGAGGCCGGCATGATCGTCACCGGCTGGCTTGAAATTCCCATGCCCGGACGGACCTTTGGTGCCCTCCAACGTGAAGTAGGGGATAGCAAAGATCGGTCCCGCATGACGCTCATCGTCAAGCGGCTGGACGATGTCACCAAGGTCGCCTTTGCCGAAGAACGGCAGCGATGGGCCTTCCGCGGCGGCTCGCGCCTCTTCGGCTGGGCCTCCACCGATCCCTCGGCGGAGGTCATGACGGATGTACAAAGCCGCCTGGACACGAAACTAAAGGAGCATGGATGTTCTCTCAACTGAGTGCGTTCCGCACCATCACCGTCACTGTGTTGCTTGCAGCCTCGGCACTCCCCGTTCTGGCCAGCGAAAAAGTCTGGGATTCCGAACTTCGCCGGTATCTGAAGGACGACGACTTCAAGTATGAAGAATTTATGACGGAAGAAGAGGCCGTAAAAACGATCCTCCCCAAGTCGCAACGCGTACACAAGGAACTGATCCGCCTGACACCGGAGAAGAAAGAGCTCATCGAGCAACGGATCGGCTGGAAGTTTCCGGAAGAGTCGTTCGAGTTGTATATCGGTGAAACCGGAGACAAGGTCGACGGCTATGCCATGATCCATAACACCATCGGCAAATATAAACACATGACTTATATGGTCGGGGTCGATCCCAAGGGCACCTGCACCGACGTGGAGTTGCTGGTGTTTCGCGACGCCAAAGGGAGCGAAGTCGGAAAGAAGCGATTCAACTCGCAATACGACGGGAGAACGGTGTCCGACCCGATCCGGATCAACAAAGACATCATCAATATCAGCGGCGCCACCATGTCCGTACGCTCTATGAGCGCCGGCGTCAAACGCGTGCTGGTTCTCGTCGACGAGTTTTACTTAAAGCCGGCCGGGTTGGGAAGCGATACGGTCGCGTCCCGTAAATCTGAGAAGGGCATTTTTACATCCATTTTCGGCAACTAAACGAAGCGGACCGAGCGTCCCCTATGAAAAACTTTAATCAACGATTCAAGCTCCGGGATTCCGATCGGCATATCAGACTGCTGTACACACAGTTTCTGCTCTTGATGTTGATCGGGTTTTTATTTTCGTTCTTCTGGGCTCACAGTATGACCAGCTTGTCGCCGCAAGGCATTGCAGAACACTATCGGGGATCGGATGCCACGTTCGGCGAGCCGATGTCGTTCCGGGAACTGGCGGAGGTGACCCATTTTCACCTCTTCACCATGCCGGTCGTCTTCATGATTCTCGTCCATGTACTGTATTTGACGAGCGCCAGCCAGGCCATGAAGATTTGGATGACCTGGCTCTCCTTTGCCGGTGTGGGGTTGGATTTACTGTCGCCCTGGTTGATCAGCTACGTGTCGCCCGTCTTCGTGTTGACTATGTTGACCGGTGATACGCTGATGATGGTGACGTTTTTGATCATGATGTGGATTCCCATGCACGAAATGTGGATTCTCAAGCAGCCCCTCATGGGCGGGAAACGTCCCGAGGAGACCTAGCAGCACTCGGCGCGGTTCAGACAATTTAGACAGGCCAGAGGTTGTTCACCCAGAGCCCAAGATCACGAGCGTGGTCTTGGGCTTTTTATTTCACCTCGTACCTCTCGTGAAGGGAGCGTCTTACACATTCGTCATCGACCAGGCCAGAGGCCTCAGCGCCCCGAGTCGCACTTCATTCGCTTTACAAAGGAGAACTGTCATGAAGTCGGCATTACGACTGGGCGTGCTTATCATCGCATTCTGGCCCGGGCTCCCCGCATTCGCTGAAGACAAGACCCTTGAGGATCGACTCAAGCAGGTGGAAGAGGAACTGCGCCAACATCGAGCCACAATTAAACAATATCAGGAGCATGAACGTCAGGAAGGAGCCTCGGAACGGCGGGACGGGGTCTCAAACATGTCGAATGAACCAGGAATCGGCTCCCTTCCTGAGGTCGGCAAAGACCTTCGTATGCAGACACAGGCGCCTCTGTCATTCGGATCGAGTGGGTCAGGCCGCTTGGTCTATGCGAAGCCGTTTGTGGCAGCCCCGAAGGCCATCGTGGGCGGCTACATGGACATCCAGTATCGGAGCCACCGAAACGGCGTCATGGAAACGGGCGACTATAACGCCATCCGAAACAACCAGGGAACCACGAACGGGTTCGACCAGCAGCGTTTCGTTCCGTTCATTTATGCGGACATTACCGAGCATCTGAAGTTTGCCTCTGAACTTGAGATCGAACACGGGATTAGAGGGGCCGGAGAAACAGAAATCAGCTTGGAGTTTGCGCATGTGGACTACCTCATCAGCGAACCATTCAATATTCGTGCGGGTATTCTCTTGGTCCCGATCGGCAAGTTTAACTTACTCCATGACTCTCCGTTGAACGACTTGACGGACCGCCCGCTTGTCAGCCAGTTCATCATTCCCTCGACGATGTCCGAGACGGGCGCGGGTATCTACGGCACGTTCTACCCGGGTCCAACCAGTAAACTAGACTACGAGCTCTATGTGACGACCGGCCCTTGTGGGAGTGATCCTGACGGCACTCCGCGCATCAGCGAGGAAACCGGCACGAAAAACTCTCGCCAACGAAAATGCGAAAGCACCGCTGACGGTCTTGATATCAATAATGGTAAAGCCGTCTCCGGCCGTGTGGCCTTTAGCCCGATCCTCGGCATCGAGGTCGCCGGATCCGGTTATTTCGGTAACTCCTCCCCGAGCAGCTACAACCCCCTAAGCATTACGGCAGTTGATTGGACACTCCAAAAGGGACCGTTTGAGATCATCGGTGAAGCGGCCTGGGCCTATGCAAGAGGAAACTCTCGTGCCATCCCCGGCAATACCATTGGTTTTGCTCCAGGCACAACACTGACGGGAATCAATACGTTTAATCCCCTGGCCGCTCCGCCTCAACGGATGCAAGGGTTCTATATCCAGGGCAACTATCACTTCATGCCCTCCTTCTTGACCGCCCTCTCACCCAAGAGGTTCGGCGAGGGCTCTACCTTCACAGCCGTGATTCGTTATGACCAGGTGAACTTGAATCGCGACAACCGAGGAGAGAACCAAGGTCAACTTGAACAGATTTCTTTCGGCTTGAACTATCGGCCGGTTGAAGATGCGGTCTTCAAAATCAGCTACCAGTACATGCCCAAAGCATTCAATCCGAATAGCGGCCAGCGCATCCACGACAGTGCCCTGGTCATCTCTGCTGCCACGTATTTCTGATGAAGGAGGGCCGGGGTCTCAGAAGAGCGCCCCGGCCAGACCCGTCCATTGGAGGCTTCCATGACCGTTGAAACTGAAGCAACCGTCACACCCGCGGTGCCCCGGATCGTCGCGATGCTGAGCAAAATAGATGGGCTCCGTTTGCCTCCTCGATCCCGTCGCGATGTCGAGTCTATTCTCGTTCGTCAGGTCACCAGGGAGATCGACCGCGCGTTGCCCTGGCAAGCCGGCCATGGCCTGAACACCGCCGGCATCGCCGGCATGATCGGACAGGCCATGGCCCTCGATGTCGATGCCTTGCACCATCTCAAACTCGCGGCCTTCCTTCATGACATCGGACTCCTGATGCTCTCACCCAGCCTCACCGAGAATCGGCCGTCGCTTGAGCCCCAGTCTTACGTCGCTATCCAACAGCATGCCCGGCTCGGAGCCAATCTGCTCGAGCCCTTTGTATTCTTGCGGGAAGCTTCGATTCTCATCGCCCATCATCATGAACGATGGGATGGATCGGGCTACCCCTACGGTATCAGAGGAGCCTACATTCCGCTGGGAGCAAGAATCCTCGCGATCGCCGATGCGTTTGACGCCATCCGTGTGCCTGGCTTGTCCGACCGAGTCAGGCGAAACAGAATCGCGCTCCGAATTCTTCGCGTCGCGTCCGGCACTCAATTTGACCCACAGCTGGTTGACCTGCTGTGCCACATCATCCACTCAGCCGTGTCTTCAGAGCTCGATGGTTCGTTCAATTATTCCCATTGTTCGACATTGCCTTGAGGAGGTTGTCCCATGTTCGCCTCTCACCAACCTATTAAAGCATCCTTTCACGTCGGTGGAAGCGTCAGCCTCCTGCTGCTATGCACCCTGTTCATCGGTTGTAGCGGAGACAAGAAGCAGGACGGTGGGACGCCCCCGTCAGCATCGTCTGCTGACAATGGCACCCCCGGCGCCGAACAGGCCGTGGGCGAGCGCCTGTTTCTCGAAACGCGCTTCGCGCAGGCCTTCAAAGCCTATCTCGAAGCCTCTCCTGGCAGAACTGTTAACGATCCGAATGCCGGTGATGCCGTAGTCGATACTGTGGAAACGACGGGCCTGCCGATCTCGCCTGGTCCGTTTGCAGGCACGTCGATGAATTGCCGTGCCTGCCACATGGTCGACGACGTGGTCACCGCGCCGGGCGGCGGCATGCGCACCTACGCCGACTTCGCCCGCCGTAGTCCCATCCCGGCGAGAGCGGACGGGAAGACTCATGCCCCCCGCAATTCGCCGGCACTCGTTAATTCAGCATTGGATCGCCCCGATGGAGTCCTCTTTCATTTCGACGCGGAGTTCAATTCGATGGAGGCCCTGGTTGCGGCTACCTTCACAGGCCGAAACTTCGGCTGGCTCCCAGGCGAGAAAGCCCAAGCCATCGCCCATGTGGCTCGAGTGGTCCGAGGAGACGACGGGTCTGGCGACTTAGCACAGCAGTTCGATGGTGTATCGTATCGCCTGCTCTTTACCGGAACCAATTCGGCAATCCCAGATGACTTCAAGCTTCCTCCACAGTTCCGCACCTTTGTGGGATCCGGCACCGATCAGGAGATCTTCGATGCCGTCGTGAGAGTGGTGGCCGCCTATGTGAACGGGCTCCTCTTCTCGCAAACCGAAGACAGCGGAGCCCTCATTCGCTCACCCTTCGAGGTCTTCCTGGAGATCAATGGATTGCCGCAGCAACCAGATGCCAACGAAACGCCGATCGGCTACAGCCGGCGCTTACGAACACTGATCAACGCGCCGGGGTTTGCCCCTCAGTTCGTTGCCGCGAATCCAAACCGGCAAGACGGTCAATTCCAGTTTCACACGCAGAGTTTCACATTTGGCGCCACGGAGCTCGAAGGTCTGAAGATGTTCCTGGCAGAGCCGGCGGCCATTCCTGCCTCACCGGCAGAGCTGACGGCCGGTAAAATCGGCAACTGTCTCAGCTGCCATGCGGCGCCGAACTTTACCGACTTCAAGTTGCACAACACCGGCACGGCGCAGAAAGAGTACGACGACATTCACGGCGCCGGCCAGTTTGCCAATCTGGCTATTCCAAATCTGGCCACTCGCAACGGGAACTACAATCAGTTTCTTCCTGCTACAGAGAGTCACCCTGCCGCGCTGGAACCGTTCAGGTCGATTCCGACGCTGTCGGATCCGCCGCTGACCGATCTGGGCATCTGGAATGTCTTTGCCAATCCAGACATCCCAGGCCCGCAGGCCAAAATTCGCACCCTGCTGTGTGATAACCAGGTGCCTTGCCTTCAAACCGATACCGCTTTGCTGGATCGAGCGATCGCCCGATTCAAGACGCCGGGGCTCCGTGACCTGAGCCACTCCGCCCCGTTTATGCATAACGGGCAGTTCGATACGCTGGACGACATCATGGCGTTTTATCGAGTGGTCTCTGCACAAGCCAGAGCGGCAACGCTGCGCAACGGAGCCTCTCAGCTTCAAGGCATTGCGCTGACCGCGGGAGATATCCCGTCACTCGTCGCGTTTCTGAAGTCGCTGAACGAGGACTATCAATAGGCGGAACCGACGGAAAGTAAAACGACCAGCCGGCGCTCTCCACGCGCCGGCATCGGAGTGGGAGCCATGACCTCCCACTTCACGGGCGGGGGCCCTCAGTCCTCCTGGGGCCCCCCGCCTCACATTTTTGCAACGAACCTGGACAGAAACGGGCTTGAATTCGTATGGTGCGCCCAGCACCCACGCATCCCAAAGCCCGCAGCTGTGCCTACATTCATAGCAGCGCATTGCGCAGGGAGCGTCAGAGCCCCCTATGTGCATTTGGTTAGTCCCCCCTTACCCCTACCCGAGCTCCAGACACACCCATCGAATGGACACTGTATTCAGGAATGCGGTTTGCAGAAGCCTAGCGGTCTGCCGTCCTACAAAAGTCTAACAAAAGAAGGGAGAGAAGAATGGCACCAGAATATCGAGGGCCCATCCCGTTGAACATCATGAAGACCCTCTGCTATTCGGCTCTGTTGGCGGTATTGCCGATGTTGCCGATCACTGCGTCGGCCGGTGAAGGCGATACCCTCCATCTGAGGGCACCGACGAAGCCAACCCGCTCAGATGATACCTTTACCAGGATGTTCCCTGGACTACCGGCGTTTGCACCGGCGACCGACGAGATGCGCGAACAGGCTAAACGGCTCGGAGCCCAGGGCGGGCCGATCGATGCCATGGACCTCCTCACCGACCCGATCCAATCCATTCTGAATCCCGCCGTCCATAGTCCCAACAATCCGGATAACCCCACAATGACTGCGGGCATGACGTTTCTGGGCCAGTTCATCGATCATGATCTCACGCTCGACCCCAGATCTCCGCTGCTTCAACCAGCCGATCCCCGGCGGACGACGAACTTCCGCACGGCGGCCTTCGATCTTGATAGCGTCTATGGGAACGGACCGCAGGAATCTCCGGAGCTCTACGATCGAAGCTCGGGAGATATCAAGTTCCGCATTGAAGCCGTTCCGGGATCGGAGCTCGTGTCGAGAAAGGGGGCGATCCGGTTCGACCTCCCGCGCGATGCCGACAACACTGCCATTATCGGCGACGGCCGGAATGACGAGAATGTGATTATCAGCCAGATGCACCTGGCCATGCTCCGTTTTCACAATGCCGTGGTCGATCATCTGCGCGCCAAGCAGGAGCTGGCGAGCGCTTCCCCCGAGAAGATCTTCCAGATAGCCCAACGTCAGGTGCGTTGGCACTATCAGTGGATTGTCCTGAACGAATTCCTGCCTTTGACCATCGGCCAAAATCTGGTGGACGACATCCTTCGCAAAGGGACCAAGTTCTACACCCTGGACGATCCCTTTTCATCGGATCGCTTCCGCAACTCACGCAGGAACCCGTTAATTCCGATCGAGTGGTCGGTTGCCGCCTACCGGTTCGGACACTCGCAGGTACGACCAAGCTATCGTCTGAACTTCGGGCCGGACGGCGGTTCGCCGTTCTTCGCGTTCGCCTTCGATGACAGCATCGACCCGAACGATCCTGATCCGGGCGATCTCCGCGGCGGCAAACGCGCGCCCAGACGATTTGTCGATTGGCAGACCTTCTTCAATTTCGGCGACGGCAACGTCCGGCCCAATAAGAAGATCGACGCGAAGCTGTCCAGTGTGTTGATGCATCTGCTGGGTTCCCGTGGTCCGGCTCCCGGCATGCCGTCAGACGGAGTACAATCGCTGGCTTCCCGCAACCTGATGCGGCATGTCAATTTCGGATTGCCGTCCGGACAGGCCATCGCCAGAATCATGGGCGTGCGTCCTTTGGCGCCGGCGCAATTGATAGAACTACAACCCTACGGCATGGACCGCAGCACACCGCTTTGGTATTACATTTTGAAAGAGGCGGAGCTGCTGGAAAGCGGCGAACAGCTGGGACCCGTGGGTGGTCGCATCGTTGGAGAAGTGTTAATCGGGATTTTGCGGGCCGACCGTTCCTCCTACCTGGCAAGCGAACGCCATTGGCGTCCGACACTCCCGTCGGCTACGCCAGGCGAGTTCCGGATGACGGACCTGCTGACCTTCGCCGGAGTGGTTCCGCCCTTGAATTAAGCGAAGTCACTGTCGCCTGCATAGCAAAGGGGCCGGGTGGTGTCTACCACCCGGCCCCTCTCTGTTCCAGCTGCTCCGGCTACTGCTTGATTTGCTCTGCCAGATATCCTGTCAGCCCGACTTGGGCAATCGTGGTGAGCTGACGCTCGAAGTAGTCGACATGCTCTTCGGAATCAACGACCATTTCTTCCAGCTTCTGCCGGGTGGTAAAGTCACTGACCTTGGCGGCATGGACGATCGCCTTCCGCAGCGTCTCCACATCTTCCTGTTCGAACGCCAGATTGGTCTCAAATAAATCTTTTACCGACCGGCCGCCCTTCACAGTCTCCAATGTCCCGACATCCGGCTGACCTCCCAGATACAAGATGTGGCGGACCAGCTGCCCGGAATGGGTGACCTCTTCCGTATACAAATGCTGGAACTTGTCAGCCAATCGCTCATAGCCCCAATGACGACAGAGCTCCGCATGCAGCAAATATTGATGCACCGCGGTCAATTCGGCGGTGAGGATTGTCCCAAGTTGATCGAGAATCCCGTCTTTGGCTTTCATCAGCGCGCGTCCTTTCCTGCCCACTACGACTCGTCTCTAGGTTAGCTGTCTTTCTTGATTTGCTCTGCCAGATAGAGCTCAAGCCCGACTTGTTTAATCGTTTCCATTTGGGTTTCGATCCAGTCGATGTGGGCATCGACGTCTTTCGCCATCTCTTCCAACATATGGCGAGTCGTAAAATCGGTCACCTTCACGCAATGCACGACTCCCTCATTCAACAACGCCAACATTTCCTGCTCGGCCTTCAGATCCAGCTTGAGCTGTTCCGGAACCGTCTCGCCGACATGCACAGTATTCATTCGCTGCACATTCGGTACACCTTCGAGATAGAGGATATGCCCGATGAGCTCGTCGGCATCCTTCATCTCATCGATGCTGCGTTCGCGCACCTTGTGCTGCAACCGCTCGAAGCCCCAGTTTTCGCACATCTTGGCATGCACAAAATACTGATTGATGGCTGTCAGGTCAGCCGTCAGCACCTTATTCAGAATATTGATGACGCCCTCTTTTGCTTTCATAGTTTGTTCCCCCTTTCACAGTTTGGGTAGGCCCGCAGATCAGGGGCTCAGCGTTATCGGATGAAGCCACACGAATGCCTTCATTATCATCCGCAGCCAAGCGGTCGTCAACCGGAGAGATCTGGAATAATATGGAGGAAGAGTTGCAGACGATGAGTCCGTTTCTCAGTTTCGACGGGGAAAGAGTCGACCCAGGACCCGCGCGGAGACTACCAGTCTACCGAAAACCGATTGTAGCTATCCGGCTTCACGATAGCCGCATTCTTCATTGCGGCACTGCACGCTCCGGCCTGCCTGCTTGCTGACTTTTTCAATCAGGAATGGGGCCTGGCACGTCGGACAGGTCTTATTGATCGGGCGATCCCACAACGCATACTCACACTTCGGATAGTTGCTGCATGCGAAGAAGGAACGGCCCTTCTTTGTGCGCTTCTGAACGAGGTCTCCGCCACAGTCCGGCTGCGGACATTTCACGCCAAGCGCGAGAGGCTTGGTGGTTTTACACTCGGGATAGGCTGAACAGGCAATGAACTTGCCGAACCGCCCGGTCTTGACCACCATCGGGCTTGCGCACTTGTCGCACTTCTGATCGGTCGTGATCTCCAGTTTCGGCACGATCTTGATGGTGCCGTCCTCCAGCTTCTCAAAATTCTGGGTGTTCTTGCAGGGCGGATCGTCTTTGTATCCTGGGCAGGCCAGGAATTTTCCGTTGCGCCCCCACTTGATCTCCAGCATCCTCCCGCATTTCTCACAGGGAATGTCCGTGGGCGGCTCAACCGTATCTTTTGGTCCTGGAATGGTCTTGGCTCGTTCCAGCTCTTTGGTAAACGGCGTGTAGAAATCGCGCACCGCCGTCACCCAGGGCTTGTTTCCCTCTTCCACTTCGTCGAGCTGCTCTTCGAGATGCGAGGTGAAATCGACGTTGATGAGCCCGGGGAATCCCTTCATCAAATAGTCATGGACGGTTTTCCCTGTCTCGGTCGGAACCAACCGCCCCTCGGTTTTCTCCACATACTTGCGGTCCTGGATCGTGGAGATGATTGCGGCGTAGGTCGACGGACGCCCGATCCCCTTTTCTTCCAACTCCTTGATCAACAGCGCTTCGTTGTACCGGGGCGGCGGCTGCGTGAAATGCTGCTTCGAGGTCAGGCCCATCACCGCCTGCCCCTCTTGCTCGACCAACCGCAGCTGTTCCCCTTCGGACAGCGGCGGCAGCAGGCGTTCATTGTCGTCCTCCGCTTCCTGATCGGCTTTCGGCTTCTGGGACGGCAATTCCTTGTCGACGCCCTCCATATAGACGACGGTATGGCCCGGGAATTTCACGATCGTACCGGTGGAGCGGAAGACGTACCGGTCCTTCGTGCCAACCGGCGTCGAGTCGATCCTCGTCACGTCCAGGATCGCCGGCACCATCTGGGATGCGATGAACCGGTTCCAGATCAATTTGTAGAGATTGTACTGGTCATGGTCCAAATACTGACGGATCGATTCAGGATCGCGCGCAGCCGACGTCGGTCTCACGGCCTCATGCGCCTCTTGCGCCGCCTTCTGTGTCTTGTAGACGTTCGGGGTCGCCGGGAGATACTCCACACCGAACCGGGACTGGATCAGCTCCCGCGCCTCGGTCATCGCCTCGTTCGAGATGCGGGGCGAGTCGGTTCTCATATAGGTGATAAGACCGGTCGCGCCCTCGGCGCCGATTTCGATGCCCTCGTAGAGCTGCTGCGCGAGCGTCATGGTTTTCTTGGGCGAGAAGTGCAGCTTGCGCGAGGCTTCCTGCTGCAGGCGGCTGGTGATGAACGGCGCAACGGGGTTCCGTTTCTTTTCCCGTCGCTCGACCGACTGCACGACGAACGCCTTCCCTTGAATCGCATCGACCACATGGCGGGCCTGTTCGCTGTTCTCGATCGACGCCTCTTCCCCGTTGATGCTATGGAGCTTGGCCTCGAACGACGGCGGATTGGCGCCCGCCAGCAGCGCGGTCAACGACCAGTACTCTTCCGTTCTGAACGCTTCCCGCTCCGCCTCGCGCTCGCAAATCAGCCGCATGGCGACCGATTGCACCCGCCCCATGCTGAGCCCGCGCCGAACCTTGTTCCATAACAGCTGGCTGCCCTGATAGCCGACGATACGGTCCAGCACGCGGCGTGCCTGCTGCGCATTGACCAGTTTCATATCGATCTCGGTGGGCGACTGCAGCGCGCGCTTGATCGCGGATTCGGTGATCTCGTTGAACCGCACTCGAAAAATCTTGCCGTCTTTCTTTTTCTTCTTCGACTTTCCCAGCAACTCCTGCTCGATATGCCAGGCAATGGCTTCGCCTTCACGATCGGGGTCCGGCGCCAGGAACACCTTGTCGGCTGCATCGGCCTTCTTCTTGATATCGGCCAGCACTTTCGACTTGCCTTTGATGGTGACGTACTGGGGCTCGAAATCGTGTTCAAGATCGACGCCCAGTTTGCTGGTCGGCAGATCCTTGACGTGTCCGACCGACGCCATGACCGTATAGCCGCGCCCTAGATATTTGGTGATGGTTCTCGCCTTGGTCGGCGACTCCACAATAATCAACGACTTCGCCATGACAACTCCCTTTCCCAACGCACAACTGTCACATCCGTATCAAATATCCGGGATTCATGCAACTAGATCGACGGAAGCCGACGGTCGGCGGGGCGAATGTTGAGCACAAAAGCATATCGCTGATGGCTGATAGCTGGCAGCACGTAGCTGAGCCGGACAGTTGTGAATTGAGAACGGTGAGTTGCATCTAAGAACTCACCATTCAACACTCACGACTCAGCACTGCTTCTGCCATAAGCCATTCGCCATCAGCTATTGCAGCCAAACCGCGCCTCACGAGATGCGCCCGACGTACGACTACATCTTCATGTATTGCTGGCCGGGCAACTGGCGCACATGGCCGGACAATTCGAGCGACAACAGACTCGCCGATACTTGCGCCGGGCTCAGTCCCGTCGCTTCGATGATCGCATCGATGGATCTCGCGTCATACGACAATGTCCCGTACACAACCGCGTCTTCTTTTCTCAATACCTCGCGCGGCACAGACGGTTCCGCGCCGGACGGCAACGCAGCCCGTAAGCGCGCATCGAGTTGCGGCAGAATTTCGTCAAGAATATCCTGCGCCCGCTCGATCAGCTGCGCCCCCTCTTTGATCAAGCCGTTTGAACCCCGGCAGGCTTCTTCTTTCACCGGACCCGGCACGGCAAACACGTCACGGCCCTGCTCCAGCGCGAGCTTCGCCGTAATCAGCGATCCGCTGTCTTTCGCGGCTTCGCTCACGAGCACGCCGATCGACAACCCGCTGATGATCCGGTTTCTCCGTGGAAAGTGGTGGCTCAGCGGAGATGCGCCGATCGGCAATTCTGAAATGACGGCGCCATGTTCTTCAATCGTGCGCCTCAACTGCTGATGTTCCGGCGGATAGGTCCGATCGATGCCGCAGCCCAATACGGCGATCGTGCGCCCTTTGCCGGCCAACGCGCCCCGATGCGCCGCCGCATCGATCCCGCGCGCCAGGCCGCTCACGATCGTCACGCCGCCGCCGGCCAGCTCCTTGGCGATCTCCTCCGTCACGGCACGGCCTGACGGCGTGGCGCGCCGCCCGCCCACGATCGCCACCGCAGCATCGTCCTGCGCCGACAAGACTCCGCTCACATACAGCACCGGAGGAGGATCGGGAATGGTTTTAAGCCGTGCGGGATAGGACGGATCGAAGAGGGTGAGGACCTGGATCTTGAGCCGCTCGGCGGCTTTGATCTGCCGGTCGATCTCCCGGCGTATATTAGGCTCCGGGTCGCGCCGCACGGATGCGGCCAGCTCGGCGCTGCACCCGGCTTGGACTAACGCGTCCACATCAGCCGCCAGCACTGCCGTCGGCGAGCCGAAGATTTGGACCAGCTTGAGCAGCGTACGATCGCCCACCCCATCGACCGCTTGCAGTGTCAGCCAGGAGGTCAGCGCCGCCGCATCCATCACAGGCACCGATCACAAGAGGTCCGCTCAACCTCATGGCCGGCATGACTCGCCGGGCCGAGCGTGACCGCAACAGGCGTCTGCTGACGCCGGGCAGAGTTACATGACGACAAGGTCGTATTGTTCGAGGTGCAGCTGGCTGTCCGACATCACAACGATTTTCGCCGAACAATCCCGCTCCAGGGTTTCCACTCCGTGGCGCTCTTCATCCTGCAACAGCTCGGCCACCGTAGGATGAGTCCCGACCACGATCCGTTGATGCTCCCCGGACGGTTCGATCCGCCGGATCTCGCGAAAGATCTCATAGGCCACCGTCGTCGGAGACTTCGTATACCCGCGGCCTTCACAGTAGCGGCAGGGCTCCGACAATGAACGCAACAGATCCTCGCGGACACGCTCGCGGGAAATTTCGATCAACCCGAGATCGGAAACCCTGGAAATCCTCGTCCGCGCCTTGTCGGACGCCATGGCGTCCACAAGCGCATGGTAAACTTTGTCGCGATTCTTTTCGCGCTCCATGTCGATGAAGTCCACGATGATGATGCCGCCGATCCCGCGCAGCTTCAGCTGATACGCGACTTCCTTGGCCGCTTCCAGGTTATTCCGGAGGATGGTTTCCTCCTGGTCCCGTTTCCCGACGAAACGCCCCGTGTTGACATCGATCACCGTCATCGCTTCCGTGTGGTCGATCACCAGATAGCCGCCCGACTTCAGCCACACCTTTCGGCTCATCGCCCGCGCAATTTCCTGTTCCACGCCCAGATGATCGAACAGCGACTCTTCTTTGTCATAAAAATGAATCCGCGAGGTCTGCTCGGGAGAGAACCGCTGCACGAAGTCGCGGATGGCTTCGTACTCCTCCCGCGAATCGATCCAGAGCCGGTCCACTTTCTTCCCGAACAGATCCCGCACGACGCGGAAGCTGAGGCTCAAGTCCGTATGCAATAACGCCGGAGCGCCCGGCCGATCCCGATTCGTCAAAATGTCCTGCCAGAGCACGTGCAAAAAGTCGACGTCGGATTTCAACTCGTCTTCCTTGACGCCTTCGCTCACCGTCCGGACGATGTAGCCGCAACCGGGCCGGCGGACGCGGCGCATGATGTCCTTCAGCCTGGACCGTTCCTCATCGCGCGGAATCCGCCGGGAAACGCCGATATGCTCGACGTTCGGCATGAAGACCAGATAGCGTCCCGGCAGGGATACGTAGGTCGTCACTCGCGACCCCTTGGTGCCGATCGGCCCCTTTGAGATCTGCACCATCAACTCCTGCCCCTCGCTCAGAAGCTGTTCGATCGGCTTCGCGCTCTGCCGCTTCGGCCGGAGCATGTCCGAATCTTTCTCGTCCTCCTCCGACTCGACCAGCATGTCGCCCGGCTCGGCGTCCTCTGAAAGGTCAGACACGTGCATAAAGGCGGCCTTCTCCAGACCGATATCCACGAACGCCGCCTGCATGCCGGGCAGAACCTTGGCCACTCTGCCTTTATAAATATTGCCGACAAAGTCTTTATGTTTGGCGCGGTCGCCGAACAAATCGGTCACCACCCCGCCGTCAAGAACCGCCACGCGGGTTTCTTCTCGCGCAACGCTGATCGCAATCTCGATTCCCATACATCACCCCTTCTGTCTAAGAGCCCCGGTGCGCGGAATGCGCCGGACGCAGGCCTCTGCCCAGGTCCCTGGCGCGCAATCACCGCTGCCGCCGTATCCGTTCCCGATAATATCCCCGCTCAGGGTCCCGCCGCAGGATAGCGCCGGGGCCCATGTTCACAGCATCTAATAGAACAAACTCAACCGTCTTCGTTTCACGTTCAACAACAATCCAAGCGACGCCATCATCATGATCGTCGCGCTCCCGCCGTAGCTCACCAGCGGAAGGGGAATCCCGACGATCGGAAACATCCCCGCCGTCATGCCGATATTGACCACGACGCAAAAACACAGCATCGCCACGATCCCGACGGCCAGCAGCGCCCCCAGCTGATCCTTCGCCTTGGCGGCAATATCGAGCGCCAGCCAGATGAGGGCGACGAACAGCCCCAGCAACAGAAGCACGCCGAGAAACCCCCATTCTTCCGAATACACCGCAAAGACGAAATCGGTATGCCCTTCAGGCAGGAACTTGAGTTGGCTTTGTGTGCCGCCGAAGAGTCCCTTGCCTGTCAGTTCCCCCGATCCGATCGCAATTTTCGATTGTAACGCATGATACCCCTTCCCGCCCGGATCATAGTCCGGATCGACGAACGCCATAATGCGCTGTCGCTGGTAATCATGCAAGGACCCCCACACCCCCTCCCAGACGAAGGGAAAGAGCATAATCGAGAACAATAAGATGACACCCAGCGCCTGGGACCGGACTCCGACCATCAACAGCATCGCCGCATAGACCGCGACAAAGCTCAACCCGCTTCCCAAATCCGGCTGTTTCAGAATCAGCACGAGTCCCGGCAGCATCAACAGTCCCGGCACGATGACGCGCTGCAACCACCCTGCGCGGGGCGCCTTGGAATAGTAGTGCGCCAGCACCAGGATGAGCACAAGCTTGGCAAACTCCGACGGCTGGAGGCTGAACGGTCCCAGCGCAATCCACCGCTGCGCGCCCTTGCTCGCCCGTCCCTCGAACAGCACGAACAGCAGCAGCACCAGCACCAGCCCGTACGCCGGATAGGCCAGGCGCGCAATACTGTGATAGTCCCAGGCCCACATCACGATGAAGGCCACCGCGCCCAGGCCGATCCATACCAACTGCTTGACATAATAGGGCGCAATACCGCCCTGTTGATCGTGGGTGACGCTATGAATGGAGAGCACCCCGATCCCGAGAATGACGAGGATCAGGCCCATGTAGCGGAGGTCAAAACCGTCGAACCCGCGTGAGTCCGTCAATCGATCAATCATGACTGTTCCAACGAACTCCGCACCGGTTCCGCTTTGGATGCATTCGAACTCACCATCGGCACCTGCGGGGCCAGTTTCATATACGTCTCGATCACTTCTTTCGCCAGAGGAGCCGCAGCGGACCCTCCATGGCCCATGTGCTCGGCCAGCACAGCCACTGCGATCTTCGGAGACTCGACCGGGGCAAAGGCGACAAACCAGGCATGGTCACGGAATTTCTTGGGAATGTTTTCCTCCGGCCCCGTTCGAAGGGCCGCGACCTGCGCCGTCCCCGTTTTCCCGCCGATGGTGACCAGGGAGGACTTCGCTCTCGTCGCCGTTCCCTTCGTCACGACATCGGCCAGGGCTTCCTTAATGATGCGAAACGTCTCCGGCTTCGCTTTGATTTTCCCACGCGGAACCGCCGGCAATTCCTGCAGATTGCCGGTGACTCGATCCATCACCGCCTGCACCAGGCGGGGCCGGTAATTGACCCCATCATTCGCAACCGTGCCGATCAAACTCGCCATTTGCAGCGGGGTCACCGTCACATACCCTTGACCGATCGCCGCCGAAACTGTTTCTCCCGGCAACCAGGGTTCGTTTTTCGCCTTCTGTTTCCATGCCGTTGAGGGCATAATCCCGGCCCGCTCGGACGGCAACTCCACACCCGTTCCCTGCCCCAAACCGAATTCCCTGCCGAACTCAGCCATGACGTCGATGCCCATGCGCTGGCCCACCGTGTAAAAATACACGTCGCACGAATGCACAAGGGCAGTATGAAGATCGACGGCCCCATGCCCGCTCGCCTTCCAATCGTGATAAATCCGTTTTCCGAACTGATAGCCCCCGTTGCAGAACACCGTGCTGGACGGCGTCATCGTTTTCGTCTCCAACGCGGCTACCGCCATCGGAACCTTGAATGTCGAACCCGGAGGATACTGCCCTTGGGAAGCTCGATTGTTCAGCGGACGTCCTTCATCTTGAACAATCTCAACCCACTGCTTAGGCGTCAACTCGCGCGAGAGCACGTTCGGATCGAACCCCGGACGGCTGGCCATGGCGAGAATATCCCCGTTGGTCGGATCCAACGCCACAATGGCGCCATATTCCTGCCCCAGTAAGTCCTCCGCCACCTTCTGCAGCCGGACATCGATCGTCAGATAGAGATCGTTTCCCGCCTGCGGCCTCTCTACGACAGCGGCCCTCTTTTCATGTCCGAGCGCATCGACTTCAACGTTCTTCTGGCCGGCCTGGCCGCGCACATGACGATCGAATGATTTTTCGACTCCATATTGGCCCACAATGCTGCCTTGATGCAGGCCTGAAAATTCAGGCTTCTCCAGTTGTTCGGGTGAAATTTCTCCGACATATCCCAGGAGATGGGCTGCCGTCACGCCGCCCGGGTAGTTGCGTTGCGACTCGACCTCCACCATGACACCCGGAAGATCCAAGCGGTGAGATTCCACCAGCATGGCGTCTCGGAGCGTCATCCGATCCTTGATCTTACGCGGCAAGAGTTTGCCGCCCTTTCCTCCCAGCTTTTTTCGGATAAGCGCCGGGTCCAGACCAAGCAGATCGGCCAGCTGTTCAACCAATACCTCGCGATCCTTCACATCTTCCAACGTGACATAGAGGCTGAAGCTCGGCACATTGTTCGCCAGGAGCACCCCATGCCGGTCATAGATCAAGCCGCGAGCCGGCTCAAGCAACACCTGCCTGGTACGATTGTTTTCAGACAAGTCCCGGTAGTAGGGCCCTTCCCGGATTTGCAAATGCCAGAGTCGAAGGCCGAGCAGCGCGACCACCAGGAAAAGACCAACCCGAAGAATCAGGAGGCGGCGATAGAAATCGCCGAATTCGGTTTCTGCAGCATGCCCCAACGCCATACCAATACGCCTATGTCCGGTACTCCGAGACCCATCGCTGGATATTCAATCGACTCCACACCAGCCAATACAGCGCGCCGCCCACCGTGGCATCGATCACGGCCTGAGGCACGACGACGGTCCTGACCGCCCACCACCAATCTTGCTGGTTGCTCAGATTGAGCAACGCCGCCGTGAGGAGGCCGGATACGCACGATGCCGCGAGTATCCCCAATAGTAGGACCGCCGGGGCAAGATACACCACATGGCGGCCGGCAAGGCCGGCGACATACCCGACAGCCCCCTTCGTGATCATACAGGTCGCAAGATCGGCGGCGGAAAACAGGCTCATGATCCATCCCAGGGCAAGTCCCAGCAACAACCCTTCGAGTTCTCCCTCGAACAGACCGACCAGGCACACCACAATCAATCCAATGTCCGGCATCACCCCCCACACCGTGGCATAGGGCAAGAGCACGGCCTGGACTGAAACCAACCCCACGATCAAAGTCATCCACCCCGCTGCTTTCATGATTTTGACTTCACCTTCGGTGCGTCGAGGCGCTCCCCTTCCGACTGAACATTCGGAGACTGGATGACCAAGACCTCTTCAACCCGGCCGACATCAACATCGGGAGTCAGCTCAGCAGACTGGAACAAGGCTCCTTCATCTTTATCGATTTTCGTGATCGTCCCGATGGCCAGACCGCGGGGAAACCCGCCCACCAGCCCGGAGGTCACCACCTGATCGCCCGGCCGCGCATTCGACAACAAGGGGATGTATTTCAGCCGGGCCAGCCCCTGCGTAGTTCCTTCGACGATTCCCTCGTCTCTCGTTCGCTGAATCAATCCGGCGATCGCGTTATTCGGATCCGTCACCAACAGCACCACCGACGTCGCAGCCGTGGTCTTGACGATACGGCCGACAACCCCCGCCTGCGTGACCACGCCCATGTCCGGTTTAAATCCGTCCGACTGGCCCTTATTCAGAAGAATCGTTCGGTACCAATTTCCGGTGTCGCGGCCGATCACTTGCGCCGCCACCATCGAGATATTCGCTTGCTTCTTGAACTCCAATAACGCCGTCAGCCGTTCCGTCGCCGCCGCCGCCTCGCGCAGTTGATCGTTCTGCCCCTTCAGATACTCCAATTCCCTCCGCAGTTTCTGGTTTTCTTCCGCCACCCCGCGCAACATGATGAATCCGTCCCAAAGCTCGGCTGTGCCCTCTTGAACACCCGCCACAGCCCGAAGAGGCCAGCTCAACACCCATCCGACCGGACTTCCGATCTGTTGAAACAGGCCTTGAAGCTGGCTAGGTAACAGCAAGAAGCCGAGCAGGAAGACGGCGGCCAGCACGAGGGCGATACGCCCCGTATTATAGGGTAGGCGAAAATTGACCATCCGCATGAGGGATGGAACCTTTACCGGAGGTTGTTGGCTTGTGACATGACCGATACTTTCCGGAGAAGATCCAGTTCATCCAAAATTTTTCCCACTCCCAATACAACGGAAGTGAGCGGATCGTCCACCGTAATGATCGGCAAGTTCGTTTCTTCCCGGAACCGCGTATCCATCCCTTTCAGGAGCGACCCACCGCCGGTCAACACGATTCCACGGTCGATGATATCCCCCGCCAATTCGGGCGGAGTATTTTCCAATGCGATCTTGATCGCGTTCACGATGGTCCCGATCGGTTCCTGCAAGGCTTCGCGGATTTCGGCATCGTCGATGACCAGCGTGCGCGGGATGCCCGAGATCAAGTCGCGGCCCTTGATCATCATCGTCTTCCGCTCCTCGAACGGATAGGCGGAGCCGATCTCAAACTTGATCCGTTCCGCCATATGTTCGCCGATGAGCAAGTTATATTTCTTCTTGATGTAATTCATGATCGCTTCGTCCATCCGGTCGCCGGCAACCTTCACGGACTCGCTGTACACGATGCCGCCGAGTGAAATAACGGCGATATCCGTCGTGCCGCCTCCGACATCAACGACCATGTTGCCGGACGGTTCGGTGATCGGCAAACCGGACCCGATCGCCGCCGCAACCGGCTCTTCGATCAGATAGACCTCGCGCGCACCGGCCAGCTCCGCCGAATCGCGCACCGCCCGCTGCTCGACCTGCGTGATGCGGGACGGGACACCGATGATGATGCGCGGCCGGACAAAGGCGCTGCGATTGTGGGATTTGCGGATGAAATGCTTGAGCATCTGCTCGGCCATCTCGAAGTCGGCGATCACGCCTTCTTTCATGGGCCGAACCGCCACAATATTACCCGGCGTACGTCCAAGCATTTTCTTCGCATCGGCGCCGACGGCCAATACTTTTTCGGTCTTCTTTTCAACTGCCACGACCGACGGCTCGTTCAGGACGATGCCCCTTCCCCTGACATAGACCAAGGTTGTGGCGGTGCCTAAATCGATCGCCAGGTCATCGGAGAACCACCCGAATACATCTCCCGTGAACCCCACGACGTCTCTCCCTTCATCATGGCCGGGCGATCTCGCGCCGAGCCTATATGCTCTACTCGTTAGTCTGGAACCGCCAACTGTCCGGCATCGAGCACGTGGGTCCTGGCCACTTCATCACCCAGCCGCCGGCCCTGTTCATTCCCGATAATCAGAAAACCTTCAAACGCCACAATCGCCACCGACGCCAGCCAGCCGACCCACGGAATCGCAAGAGCGATTTGCGCGCACCCCAACGGCAGATTCCGAACGATCGATTCCCGAAACCCCGCCGCGTCCCGGCTGTCCACCCGCATGGTCTGAAGGCCGACCAGCCGTTTTCCGATACTCTTGCCGCCCGCAAATCCATCCGCAATCAAAATGTAGGCCAGACCGGAAAGAAACCCGACTGGAGGCGCAATTTGGTTTGCGGCAACGACAAGAAACAGATCGATCAACTTCGCAATGAACCGATTCAGGACATGGGCCTTCGGGTACACCGTCCGTTCCGGCAACTGCGAGATCAGCCCATCTCCCGTCAAGGGATCTCCTTCTAATTACTGGCAAAGTATAACAAAACCAACTAACCGGCACAAACAAAGACCGTTCTTTGTACATGACGTTCTTTTTGATGTCCCGGCAACCTGCCCGGCACCGGAACGACAGGAGCATTGTGTCACAAACAGATCCATCCTGATACCTCATCCCGTCCCACCCGTCGAATTCAGTTCGGTTCGGTCATTTTCCATACCATCTTGCCTTCAGCCTAGTGCGCAAGTAGAATCGCCGTTCGTTGACACAGATGAGGGGATCGCATGATTAAGATACTCCGCGACGCATCGCACAACTATCCATGGCTGATCAAATCCATCATGGGCATCCTGGCCCTGGTCTTCGTCGTCACGATGGGATGGTGGGGATTTGACGAAAAAGCGGGCAACGCCGTCGCCGATGTCGGCGATCTCTCGGTGTCACGCGACGAGTTCAAGCGCGCCTTCGAATTCATGTACCGCAGCTATAAAGAAAAGGGCGCAGGGGACATCAAGGAAGAAACCTTCAAACAGATCGTGATCGATCAACTGATCGAGAGCCGTCTCTGGGTCATCGCCGCGCGCGACATGGGCCTCACCGTCTCCGATACGGACCTGCGCGACACGATCATTCAAATTCCTGACTTCCAGAAAAACGGCGCGTTCGATCCCGATCTCTACCGACGTCTGCTGGCCGCCAACCACTGGACCCCCTCTGCATTCGAAGCCATGCAACAGCAAGAGCTTTTGGCGGGCAAGGCGCGGCTGATCGTGCGCGACAGCGTAGCCCTGACCCCCTGGGAGATTGCGGAGGGACAGGCGCTCACGCCGAAACCGCAAGATCCGACTGCCGCACCGGCCAAGGACCGTGCGCTGCAGGACATGCTGTTCCAGAAACAACAGCGCGCCCTGGCTGCCTATCAAGAAGCGCTCAAAGCCAAGATTCCAACCAAGATCCACCGCGAATTGCTCTGATCAACTGTATTCAGATGTAGGTCGGGGCATTCATCTATAGCAGCAGCCGGACCGTCGTAGCTAATCAAACCTGGCGGCAACCGTCAGCTCTCCTGCGCACGTCATCTACTTTTTCAACAGTCCTTCGCCCCGCCAATGACAATTCACTCGTATCCAGAGATGAGAAGCCACATCTACCCACATACTCCATCAGAACAATAGCCTGACACCCTTTCTTTTCTGACTGGATTTGAAGAATTAGAAGAGCCCATGGCCACGCTGCTTCTCCTTCGCTAGACGGAATTGCCGTCGACAACAGTTACCGAACAAGCCGGCTCAGTTAAGATGCGCAGTCCATCCCCTTCGCGTACGACCCTTAGATCCAACCGCGACGAAAGCTGTTCGATGCCTTCGAAGATAATGCTCCGCTCCTCATCTCCCACCGAGTAGCGTTCAACTAGGTAGTCAAGTGCCTGCCGAGAGCCGTGGGCCGCGATCATATATAGTGCTCCCACCCGTGCGTTGGAAGAAGAACTCTCGGCTAGGCGAATGGCTACCGAGAGATCAAGGAGACGCCGCTTGTCTCGCAGTTCGCTGAGGGCCGAACTAATTGGGTGGTTTAGGGGGTTCTCGTAATCTCCAACGTTACACTCAGTCGCTATGCGAGTTGCCAAGACATGTAGTGACTCTGTCGCTTCGGCAATTCCAATACAGCTGGCAGCAGTCTCAATACTTAGTTGGTCGCGAACCTCAAAGCTTCGGTGAACTCGCCATTCGTTAATCAAGGCCACGAACAGATCATATGCCGGGTGGGGCGGCCCCGGATGCAGTGTCACGCTCCCGAACGAGAACATTTTTGCGATGTACGTCGCCCCAATCAAGAGTCCATGGCTAATTGTCGCAACCTCTGCGCTTTCCAAACCCCGGGCTCGCAGCTTGTCAACTGCAATTGTACCGAGCCTCCTCGAACGATGGTGTCCAAACAACATAAGTGTGGCGCTGATGACGTCGACGGGCAATGTGCCAAACTCGGAGACCATAGCATGCATGGTCGTCTCATCGCCTAGACTCGCGGCAATCACGCGCAGACGATATCGATAACGCTCCTCGATTGTATCGTTCTTGGCATGGGCCAGCGCGAAGCGGAGCGGGGCTGTTTTGTCCGGTAATGCGTCGTGAAGGTGATCGATGATGTCCAGCTTTGTCGCTTCGGAGAGGTCGTTCCGTCGAAGATAGTCGACGATGCGCAATTCAACGTCCGGCGCACACTTCAGTACACTTAGCGCAGGCCAGCGGCGCTTATAGTCGTCAACCAGCAGTGCCGCATTGACGAGACTCCAGATTGCCTCACTCGGTGCGGCACCCTGTAATTCCGCTGCCGATATTCTGATTGATGCCGCCACCTGTTCGTCCTCTGTGAGCGTAGAGACAAGCCGAGGGTCTAGCCGCCTCGGATCCAGGTCCCTAAGTAGAGAGGAGAGGGCATAGATCTCATCCTCATTAAGCTCTCGGCTCCGAGCTATCTCGGCGTAAACATTAAATGCTCGATCCCCAATCTTAGAGACGGCTGGTTGAAGCGGGCCGAGATGGGCTAAGTTCTCCAAATCCTCAGTATATTTGGTCAACACAGCTTCAGTTAAGTCATTGTCATCCAGAGCAGTAACGATCGCTCCCGCACCCTCATGCATCAGCCATCTATTAAATAGATTCTGCCTTACTGCTGGGTGTAAGGGTACCGTCCAACCGTCTGCCAGTAATTGACCGATACGACTACGTGAGGAATGGCTGGCAAGAGTCCATGCAGCGGCTAGACGGCGTCCAACGTCAAAACATATGCTAGAGTCACACGACATGCCATTTAGGATGCACCTGCCTACCAGGCGTACCGTAGTGGCGAAGGCATCGTCCGGCTTGGCGAGCAAGGCGCGGGTAATCTCGGAGGCGTCTGGCAACATTTCGAGTGCAAACTGGATCGCCTGTGCCCAAGGCCTCTCCGCCACGCGTTCCGCGCGTGATGCTACCTCCTTGATGTGTACAGAAACGAGGTGGCATGCCGCTAGATACTCTTGTACGATTGGAAACGGGAACGATATGCGGATGCTACCCTGTCGTCGCAAGATTCCGCACCTCAAGAGATCGTCGAAGAGCCGCTCAGCGCTGATCGCTGCAGTCGCATACTGGGCGATGACTGCTCGGACTTGACGTTCTCCAGCACCAATTGCACCCTCCTCCAGTCGCCGGAAGGCAAGATCTTCAGCGATTAGTCGTAGCTGCTCCGGGTCCGCGGCACGCGTAGTGACCTTGTGCTCTTCCGGACGAAACAAGGTCTTCAGATAAGCCTCAATGAGATCGCCTCGTCCCCTCGGCAGCGGCTGGCCAGGTTGCCAAGTCGCGAGCAGGATTGACAGAAATAGCGGAATGCGAATTAGGCGTGCCAAATCCGGATAGGCGTTAATCTTGCAGAGGAAGTCCCATCCACTCTCGCCCGCAATGAGGTTTCCCCACGCCTCAACGAACGCAACAACCTCCATGTCGCTAAGTGGAAGGATTTCGAGCTTTGGTGCGTCAAAGCCTGCTGGAACGACGGCGAGATCGCGGACTGTTAACAGCCATGGACTTACCGGGAATCTGCCCGCAAAGCGTGTCACGCGCCTAATAACGCCTTGCCGGAGTTCAGTCGGCACTTCATCAAGACCATCAAGCAACAAGACCGCTAAGCCTTGCTCACAGAGCCGAAGCCAATTGATCGCGACCTTATATTCTCCATTCAGCACAGTGACCAGATAGTCAATGATATCGATATCGGCATCCGCCAGGGCCGACAATGGGATTATGGCAGGGACATAGATTCCACGGACCAGCTTCTGCGAAAGCGCCTGCAAAAGTGCGGACTTCCCAAATCCAGGACCGGCGTATATGATGCACCGGTTCAAACGACCTGATGGGTATGATGTCAGTTCCACCACGTCGGTTGTTTGATCACGACTATGGAGAGTCTGTTCATCCTCGAAATCCGCCGACTTTTCTGCTCGCACCGCCTGCGGCCAAATGAAGAACCGATCAGCTGGTCCACCAAAGGATGTTCCTGGTACGCGGATCGTCGATGTCTTCTCGACTGTCGAACGATAGGCCGATAGCCCCCAATCCGACGGATCTGCAATCTTGATAGCATGGGTTTCAAGAAGCTGTTGCCGAAGGCCCGCAGCTCGAAAAATACCCCTGACTCTGGCCTCGCCGCCAGCAAGATCCCGCAGTACTGATAGTAGATGGCGCGCATCGACAGATGCTTTTGGCATCCGCGCAGGGGCGAAGTCTCGCTCCAGGTCACGATCCCGGATGATCTCGACTCGCATTTTCCTGAAGAGGGTAAAGACAGGGTCAGTTTCGGTTTGCGAAATTAGCTTGGAGATGCCTTCAATAAGAGTTTTCTGCTCATTTGTCAGTCGCCTATGCCATTCACTCCGATCTTGACTGGATAACGTCCGCTCAGCACAGTCGCGCAGATTGGCGGCAAGTTCATTGTGGTCGCCAATGACCAATACCAATCGATCTTCACTGCCAAAGTCGATAGCGGTCCGTTGTACATGGAAGTCACTCCAGAGCTTTCTCCACGACGCCCCTGTGGCGCTCAACTCCAGCTTGACTTGTACCCAGTCGCGATGATGGTCAGCGAAACGCACCACGATGTCGTCCACATCAGCAGGTGCCTCGATTCGAACTTCTGAGATTTGTTCATGCGCAGACCGCGCATGTAGCTGAAGCAGGTCGCCAAGGTAGAGCGCCGCGATAGAATTCTGGTATCTGATTCCTGCTTGGGTGGCGGGGCCGCCTCTTTCTGTCATGGTGGTTTGGTGTAGTGCCTCGGTACGCCAAAACAACTGCTGGCAGCATATGCGCACGACGAAGCGAACGCCAGCCTTTCCAATAGCTGACAAGTACTAGCCGAGTTACGTGAGGCTACCACTACCGGTTGAGTGCTCAGAGACTAGACAAGTCTACTTGAATATTCAGTGCTTCTTCAAATTTCACCATGTTCTTTTGAATTAGGGGCATGCCTTGCAATCCAACACCCACCACATTTGAGTTGGACGCCACCGACGATCATTCGGATTCTTCGCAACTGAGGACAGAAGGCAATAAAAGCAGACCGATCCCTCGCTGCGTGGGATCTTCAAGAAGAACAGCCCGCAGCTTACAGAATCAGCATCGCATCGCCGTAGCTGTAGAAGCGATAGCGTTCACGGACCGCTTCAGCATAAGCCTTCCGCATCGACTCCGTCCCGGCAAAGGCCGAAACCAGCATTATCAGCGTGGTACGGGGCAGGTGAAAGTTTGTCATAAGGGCATCGACTACGTTGAATTGAAAGCCCGGCGTAATGAAGAGCCGGCTTTCGCCCGACATCGGCGCTACCACCCCTGTTTCACGGGCCGCCGTTTCGAGCGTGCGGACAACCGTAGTGCCCACTGCCACCACGCGTCGGCCCGCCTGCCTGGTTCGCGCAATGGCGCGGACCGTTTCGTCATCGATCTCGAAATACTCTGCTCCCATCTGATGGTCCTCGATCCGCTCCACAGTCACCGGCTTGAACGTCGCCGGGCCCACGTGCAGCGTAATCATAGCTACCTGAATAGCGCGCTCTGCCAGCCGTGAGAGAAGATCCGCGGTAAAGTGGAGTCCGGCAGTCGGTGCGGCGATCGCACCCTCATGTTTCGCAAACAGCGTTTGGTACCAGCCATGATCGTCCCGGTTAGGCGGACGTTTGATATAGGGCGGCAGCGGCATCTGCCCGCTCTCGCGCAGCAGCTGGACCACGGGGATCGGGCTCTCGACTTTCACCTGCGTGCCGCCGGCATCCCTTTGTAGGATTGTCGCGCGAGACTGCCGATTGAATTCGATGACCTGGCCGGCATGGAAGGAGCCTTTCACCATAACCTCCCATAGGTCGTCTCCCAGGTCCTTCACGAACAATACTTCGACCACTGTTCCAGACGGCTGCTTTCTCCCCGCGATCCTCGCAGCCATGACCCGCGTATCGTTGACGACCAACAAATCGCCTGGGTCGAGCAGGAACGGGAGGTCGGCCACATGACGGTGGCCGAGTGTCTGTGCTGCGCGATCCAGACACAACAATCGCGCACGGTCACGAGGGATCACCGGCTGCGTGGCCACGAGTGAAGGATCGAACGGAAAATCAAAGTCGGAGAGTTGCATCAGGAGGCAGGAACCGGAGAAACGGGTGGAACCGGCGGCGCCTGAGTCAGAGACGCCGGTTGCAGTTCCGTGCCCGGATAGTAGTAGCGAAGAATACTGGAAAATGAGTACCCCAATTCGGCCAGCTCTTTAGCGCCCCATTGGCACAAGCCGACCGCATGGCCTGCGCCATATCCTGTGAGGACGATGTCTTGGCCGAACGACTCAATCGTAAACTGTGTGCTGGGCACGACCGTATAGCCGACGGCCTTGCGAAGCTCTTCGCCCCGTAGTATCAGCTCCCCTTTGGAATGCAGGATGCGCAAGGTTGCCACACGGCCCGCGCGGCTGTGGGAGAGCGGCGTCAGCGTCGCGATCGTCCCGACCGGAAATCCCAACTGCCTGAGATTGTTCTCCAGCACATCGACCCTGAAAGAGGCTTTCCACTGATAGTACGGAGACTCCAAATCGAACGGACACTCGACGCCTTTCAAATAGGGCAAGTCTTTCGACCATACGACCATCGCATCTTCCGTGATTCCCGCAGCCGTCGACGAGAAGGCCGCATAGATCGGCGCGCCCTGATGGGTGATGACCAATCCCCTCGTAGACTCGACTGCCTGTTCGACCCGCGCATCGAGGCCGTGACGGCCACGGTACACTTGATCCTGGATGCTCGCCGCCACATCGTAATCCCGTGACGCACTGAGCATGTGCTGGTAGAGCGCATAGGTTCTGGCCGCGACTGCCTGCGCCTTGAGCATTTCCGGGTGCCACGCCGAATTAACCTCGGACGGCACCACTCCCTTCACATATTCTTCCAGGTCGACCTGGTTGACGACCAGTAGCCCCTTGCCTCGTCGGACTACCTGAAGCGACCCGCCGATTTGCAAAGCCGCCTTCTCATCGACCGACGGACCCGATGGGCCGTTGCCGTTCTGCCGCGGCAGCCAGAGTTTCAGATCCTGATCGCCGGCGCGCAACGTCACCTGATCGCCGGCAGCGGGCGACCCGTTCAGCAGTATCGTCGTCCCCCGCAGTTCGATACGAAGCACAGACCGGTGGGCCTGCGCCCGACCGTGCGCATCCGTCGCCCACATGACCTGATCGGCTTGCACTTCCAGCCGTTGGACGTCCATCGCCAGCAGCACACGGATAGCGGGTGCTGCCTGGACCGGAGTCGCAGCCAGACACCCTGCCCCAATGGCCGCAACAGCCAGGCCGGCACAATACTGTCGTATGATCATCGGCGAAAGAACCATCCTACGAGATAGAATAGCAGAGTCAGGACGACACTGAGGAGGATGCTGGTACCGATAGGAAAATAAAAACTGACGTTGTCCCGCTTGAAGGACAGATCACCGGGCAGCTTTCCCAGCCAACTGAATGCGCCGCCCAGACCGGGAATACGATCCACCGCAAGGAACAGCAGGCCGAGGAGCACGATTCCGGCCCCAATTCCAATCAGCAACTTGCCGAGCGCAGTCCATTCCGGCATCTGGTTTCATCCCACGTTACGCCTCTGAACGATTCGAGAACGCCGCTGCAAGCCTGTTTCAGCGCCCTACTAGCCCGCATTATTCATGACGGTTCGTCGCGAGAGCGGCGCGCGGAGGCCAGAGGTCTTGAGGCGTACTCGTGCAGTACGTCGAAAGACCGAAGGGCGAGCCCGCCGCCCGAAGGCCTGTCGCAGCAGCGGATCGGCGATTGCAGCAGAGGCGCTCATGAATAATACGGGCTAACCCTTCACCAGACATTCGGCGATCTGAATCGCATTCAACGCCGCTCCTTTGCGCAGATTGTCGGAGACGACCCAAAGATTGAGGCCGTTCGTGATGGATTCGTCCTCGCGCACGCGGCCGATATAGACCTCGTCTTTTCCCGTCGCATCCAGCGGCATCGGATAGAGCTTCTTCACCGGATCATCATACACGATCACACCCGGCATGGCGGCCAATGCCGCCCTCGCTTCATTCGGCTTCAGCGGCTGCTCCAACTCCACGTTGATCGCCTCGGAATGGCAGCGTAACACCGGCACGCGCACGGTCGTCGCCGTCACGCGCAATGCGGGGGTGCCGAGAATCTTTCTGGTTTCCTTCGCAATCTTCACTTCTTCCGAGCAGTCGCCTCCGTCGTTGAACGAGCCGATGTGCGGCAGCAGGTTGAAGGCGATCTGATAGGGATAGACCTCCGCCTTGACGTCACGGAACGCCATCAGATCCTTCGTCTGATCCATCAGCTCATCCATCGCCGCTGCGCCGGTTCCCGAGACGGACTGAAACGTGGTTACGACCACGCGCTTTACCCCGGCCGCATCGAGCAGCGGCTTCAATGCCATGACCAGCGGCGTCGTCGTGCAGTTAGGGATCGATACAATACCTCTCGGCATCGCTTTCAACGCCTGGGCATTCACCTCCGGCACCACCAGCGGGACGTCCGGTTCCATCCGAAACACCCCGCTGTCGTCGATCACGATGACACCGGCCGCGCCAAGCCGCCGGCCATAGTCTCGGCTGATCGCATCGGTCGCCGAAATCAGCGCGAAATCTACGCCCGCAAATGATGTCTCGGGGGTCAGTTCCTCGATCGTCCATTCCTTGCCCTGACAGGACAACGTCCCTCCGGCTGAACGCTTCGATGCAAAGAGGCGGAGCGATTCCAGCGGGAATTTCCGTTCTTCCAGAATGTCCAACGTTTCCTTCCCAACAGCGCCGGTCGCGCCGAGAATCGCCATGACATATTTCGATTTCTTTTTCAGCATTGATCCCTGCCTCTTTACAACGCGATTTCTCGAATCCGGTGATTGAATGTATCTGCGATGACAAGATGCCCCGCTCCATCTACGATGATGCCGAAGGGATAATTGAGACTGGCGCTCAACGCTGCCCCCCCGTCTCCACCATACCCGGTCGTCCCTATTCCTGCCACTCGTTCGAGCAGGCCGGTCGTGCAGTCCCACCGGCGAACCAGGTGGTTGTCGGAATCCGTAATGTAGAGATTCCCCTGTCGGTCCACCGCCACGCCGCACGGTCTGGACAGGCTGGCTGACAGCGATTCTACATCGCCCTGATACCGGTACTCGCCGCCATCCCCCGCGACGGTTCTGATACGTCCGCTGACAGGATCGATCGCGCGAATCCTCCCATTAAAGGTATCAGCGATAAAGAGCGTCCCGTCTTCCGCAAGCGCCAGGCTGCTCGGCCCGGACAGCGCCGCCTCTGTTGCAGGAATTCCGTCTCCGTTGTACGCGGACGCTCCGGTTCCGGCGACCGTGCGGATAGACCCGGTTTCGAGATCGATCGCCCGCACACGGTTGTTGCTCTGATCAGCCACGTATAAGATACCCGCATTACTCACGGCCAGCGCCGTTGGTTCATTCAACGCTGCCGCAGCGGCCGGGCCCCCGTCGCCGCCATACCGGGGTTGACCGGTACCGGCAATAGTGGCGATGGTTGCTGTGCCGGCTTCGACGCGGCGCACTCGATGGTTCATGGTATCGGCGATATAGAGATGCCTTTGCCGGTCCACGGCAACCGCAGTGGGAAAATTCAGACAGGCCTCGATAGCCGGCCCGCCATCGCCGCTGAACCTCTTCTTCGCTGCCTCCCCGTTGATGAGATATCGAACGGTCCCGCTCACATCCGCCTGCTGCCGATACTTCTGCGTGGCCGCCTGGCCAGCATCGGCAAAGGGATCGTCCTCGATCAACGGCAGCGCGTCCGTGTCCTGGCGAGCAGGTGCCGGATCGCGCATGCCTCCAGCCATACCGGCGACAGTCGAGATAATCCCTGTCTCCCGATCGATCCTCCGGATAACATGATTTTCAGAGTCGGCGATGAGCACGTGACCGTGCGCATCGATTGCCGTTCCCTTCGGTTCATTCAGTGCCGCACGAACAGCAGACCCGCCGTCGCCTGCATACTCAGGCTCGCCGTTTCCGGCAAGGGTTTCAATGATCCCTATGCGAAGACCCGTCGCCATCATCGACACCATCACTTGTTAGCTGAGATTGCGAAGGATCGCATCCCCCATCTCGGTCGTTCCGACGATCCGGGCACCGGGGCTTTGAATATCTTTGGTCCGATACCCGAGGTCGAGCGTTTTCACGATAGCCTGTTCAATGGCCGCCGCTTCCTTCTCCAGCTGAAACGCATAGGACAGCATCATGGCCGCCGAAGCAATCGTCGCGATGGGATTAGCGATGTTCTTCCCCGCAATATCCGGGGCACTGCCATGGATCGGCTCGAACAGGCCGACCTTGGCGCCGACACTGGCGGACGGCAACATCCCGATTGAGCCCGTCAGCATCGCCGCCTCGTCGCTGAGAATGTCTCCAAACATGTTGTTGCACAGAAGCACATCGAACTGGCGCGGATTGCGCACCAACTGCATCGCGGCATTGTCCACATAGATATGCCCCAGCTCGACATCGGAATACGAGGCATGGACCTCGATCACCACCTTGCGCCATAACTCGGACGATTCCAGGACGTTGGCCTTGTCCACCGACGTGACCTTTTTCCTCCGCTTTCGCGCAGCCTCGAAAGCCACCTTGGCAATCCGCCTGACCTCTTCCGTCGTGTAGACCTCCGTATTGATGCCCCGCTCTTCGCCGTTTGGTAATTTCTCAATGCCCTTGGGCTTGCCGAAATAAATTCCGCCTGTCAGTTCCCTGATCACGAGGATATCGATCCCTTCAATCACCTCAGGCTTCAGCGTGGAGGCGTCGATGAGATTGGGATACACCTTGGCCGGACGAAGGTTCGCATAGAGCCCCAAGGCCTCCCGGATTCCGAGCAACGCGCGTTCCGGTCTGAGCGTGTAATCAAGCCCCTCCCACTTGGGGCCTCCCACCGCCCCCAGCAAGACCGCATCGCTTTGTTTCGCAAGCGCTAACGTGTCATTGGGCAACGGAACCCCTGCCTTGTCGATCGCCTGTCCGCCGATATCGGCAGATACGAACTGAAACGTATGGTGATACAACTCCCCGATCGCTTTCAAAATCTTCACCGCTTCGGGAACAATTTCTCGCCCCACACCGTCACCGGCCAATACCGCAATTTTCGCGTTCACGTCACGCGCTCCTTCCTATCGCACAATGAGTCGATTCGTTACTCCAACACCGTTTCATCTTCGATCCGCCAGGCAGGATCGACCAGACACAGAAACTCAACATCCACAGCTCCACTGTTTTCGAGCGACTGTTGTCCTCCGGGCGGGACATAGATCGTCGTTCCGGCTTCAATCGTCGTCACACAATCATCGATCGTAAAGCGTCCCTGCCCGGCAATAAAGTAATAGACCTCGGACGAGGTCAGAATATGCCGCTTCGACCGCTGGCCGGGAGGTAACACCCCGTGCGCAAGGCTATACCCCAGCTTCAGTTGGTGTGTGGTCGGGTGGAAGATCTCTCGCAGACGCGTCAGATCACCGGCCAGAAATTCCGGACGATCCGCCAGCGTAACCTTGAACACGCACCAACCCCCTTCAGTCGAACAGGCGCCTCGGAAGAGGAAACTGTACCGTGGGGGTGCGCGTCAAATCAAGTTCACCTTCTGCTCACCTTGAGCTTGTTTTGTCGCCAGATACGCCAGTTTGTTCAATGCGCTCAAATAGGCGCGAGCCGAGGCCGTGATGATATCAGTATCGGCTCCATGCCCCGAAACCGTCCGGCCGTCTTCCTGGACCCGCACCGAGACCTCACCCTGCGCGTCAGTTCCGCCGGTGATCGCCTTCACCACATACATCAGCAACGTGCTCTTTGTCTGCGTGATCGCGGCAATGGTGCGATAGACGGCATCCACCGGCCCGTCGCCGGTCCCGGTCTGGAGCACGGGCTTCCCGTCGATTTCCAGTTCGACCGTCGCCGTCGGGACTTGATCCGTTCCGCTCGAAATATGCATGGACTTCAGGATGATCCGCTCCGCCATCTTAGCCAATTCTTCCGACACAATGACTTCGAGGTCTTCTTCGAAGATTTCCTTCTTTTGATCGGCAAGCTTCTTGAACCGTTCGAACGCATGGTTGATCTCGTCTTCGGTCAGCGTGTACCCCAATTCGACCAACCGCTGCCGAAATGCGTGCCGGCCGGACAACTTGCCCATCACCATCTTGCTCTCGACGAGGCCGACCGACTCCGGCCTCATAATTTCGTAGGTCGTTTTGTCTTTAAGCAGACCATCCTGGTGAATGCCGGAGGTATGCGCAAACGCGTTGGCGCCCACGATGGCTTTGTTCGGCTGCACGACCATGCCCGTGATCTTGCTGACCAGACGGCTGGCTTTGGCAATCTCTTCGGTCCGGATCTTGGTGTCGGCGCCATAGAAGTCCTTTCTCGTTCGAAGCCCCATGACGATTTCTTCCAACGAGGTATTGCCCGCGCGCTCTCCGATTCCGTTGATCGTGCACTCCACCTGCCCGGCCCCATTGACGATGGCCGCCAGGCTGTTGGCCACGGCGACACCCAAGTCGTTGTGGCAATGGACTGAGATGACCGCCTGCTTGGCATTGGGCACCTTGTCGCAAATCCCCTTGATCAACGCGCCGAACTCTTGCGGAACCGCATAGCCGACCGTATCAGGGATATTCACGGTGCCGGCCCCGGCCGCGATAACGGCTTCAATAACCTCGTACAAATAGGCCGGATCGGAACGGCTGGCATCCATCGGCGAGAACTCCACGTCGTCGACATAGCCCCGCGCCCGCTGGACCATCTCGACCGCGCGCTGCTTGGCCTCCTCGCGGGTCATCCGAAACTGATGTTTCAAGTGAATGTCCGAGGTTGAGAGGAACGTATGGATGCGGACCTTCGGCGCCCCTTTCAATGCTTCCCAGGCCCGATCGATATCTTCCGGACGAGCCCGCGCCAGGCTGCAAATCGTCGGCCCGTCCACCTCCTGAGCGATACGCCGCACGGCTTCAAAATCACCGGGCGAACTGTACGCAAACCCTGCTTCGATGATATCGACGCCGAGACGCGCCAGTTGCTTGGCGACCATGACTTTCTCTTCTACATTCATACTGGCGCCGGGCGACTGTTCGCCGTCGCGCAGCGTCGTATCGAAAATTCGTATCATGCGTGTCATGACTGACCTCCAATCACAAGCTGCTCAAAAAGTCCTTCCAGCAAGGCCGCAAGGAGTGAGAACCCCGAGGAGGTACATACCAAGCTTCGCTTGAACCGCTCGCTTCGATCACATGCGAGCGGATAAGTACCTTTCCTCCAGGAACCAATCCCCTCGTTGAGGGGTTCGAACGACTGAGAACGCAGCGGGAAGGCTTTTTCAGCAGCTTGCAAAAACACAAAAGCCCTCATCCCTCATAAGTCAGGGACGAAGGCTCGACGCACTTCGTGGTACCACCCTGTTTCAGCTCCAAACAACTAGACGTTGTTCAGAACCCTTCATTCAGCCCGTCACGTGGGCAACACGGAATCCACGACTCAGCGTTCATGGATTCAGGCTCGGAGGCGAGTTCAGCAATACCTGGGCTGGTTCGCACCGTCCACCAGCTCTCTCATATCCAGGCCCTTTGCCTACTACTCCTCGTCACAGCCGCTCAAAACTCTTCCCGCGCCCACTCCCATACCGGACGATTTTACGGTTTCGGCTCAAGCGACGGCACTTCTGTTTTCGCCGGGCCCTTCTTCCCCATCGCCTGCGCAACCAGCCAGAATAAGCGCTCAACCGGCCCCATCAATGCATAGCCGGCAAAGATCACGAATAGCATAACCTGGGGCCAGGCCGCCACCATCATCAACGTGAGGATGCCCCAGACCAGATAGGTAATCTGCTGGTGTCCCTTGAATTTGAGGTCTTTGAAACTGCGGTACTTGATCGTACTGACCATCAGGAACGACAGCGCCAGGGTGATGATCAGAACGAAAACCGGCTTGACGTCCGCTCCCATTCGAACGGTGTAGTGATCGAATACGACCAGCGACGCCACGACTCCAGCTGCCGCTGGAATGGCCAGACCGGTAAAGTACTTGCCGTCGGACTGGGTCACGGTCGAATTGAACCGGGCCAGCCGCACCGCGCCCATTGCCACATAGGCGAACATAACCGCCACCCCGAATGATCCCTGCCCGCTCAACGCCCAGGAATAGAGCAGAAGTCCCGGGGCGACTCCGAACGATACGACGTCAGAAAGCGAATCATACTCCAACCCGAAATGGCTCGTGCTGTTGGTCAATCTGGCCGACTTGCCGTCGAGGACATCGAACACCATCGCGACAAGAATCGCGATGGCCGCCATCAGGTAGTCGCCGTTAAATACCGAGAGAATCGCATAGACTCCGCACAACAAATTGCCGGTCGTGAAAAGATTGGGGATCAGATGCATGGCGGCCTTGCGCTGCTTACTGTCTTTGGCGAACGAGTTTTTGAACGCAGCGGTTTTCATCGCAGCTCTCCTATGACGGTTTCTCCGCCTTTCACATGATCGCCGATGGCCACGCGCAGGCTCGTGCCGATCGGAAGGAACGTGTCCATTCGTGACCCGAACCGGATCAATCCGAATCGTTCGCCCCTCACCGCCGGGTCCTTGGGTGACGCCCAACAGACGATGCGCCGGGCAATCAGCCCAGCCACTTGCACGCACAACACCTTGATACCCTCGGTCGTACGAATCATCAGCGCATTCTGCTCGTTTCGCAGCGTCGCTTCCGGCCTGCTGGCAACCAAAAACGCCCCCGGCTGATATTGAACATCTTCGACCGTCCCATCGCAGGGCATCCGGTTGATGTGCACATTGAACACGTTCAAGAATATCGTCACGCGAACCGCACGATCCTTAAGATACCTGGGCTCGAATTCCTCCTCGATGGCGATGACTTTCCCATCGCCGGAAGCCACGACGAGGTGCGGATCCTTGGGAATCACCCTGGCTGGATTGCGGAAGAACCACGCGACAAAGATCGTGAGCAGCGCTGCCCCGACTGCCGGGACCACCCAGCCCAGCCAACCTGTCAACAGTGTAACGCCGGCAGGAACCGCGATGAAAGGAATTCCTTCTTTGGCGAACGGGACGCCAACGGCACGATCGACCACGATACCTCCTGCGAAAAAGAAGGCCGGTCGGATGATTCACATGGGAGACCGGCAAGAACCGCAGCTCACGGCGCGACCCACTTCCGCCAGTGTATACGAGAGCTGTCGAACAAACCACTCAAGATCTATTATGCCGCTAGTTCTTAGTCCGATCAACCAGCTGGTCCTTTTTGAGCCACGGCATCATCGCCCGCAACTTGGACCCCACGGCTTCGATAGGATGCCCTTCGCCCTTTGCCAACAACGCATTGTAGACGGGACGATTGGCCTGATTCTCCAGAACCCATTCTTTGGCAAACTGGCCGCTCTGGATCTCACCGAGAATTTTCTTCATCTCTTGCTTGGTCTGTTCGGTCACGACCCTGGGACCGCGGGTAATGTCTCCGTACTTGGCAGTCGTGCTGATCGAGTACCGCATGTTGGCAATTCCGCCTTGATAGATCAAATCCACGATGAGCTTCACCTCGTGCAAGCACTCGAAGTAGGCCATTTCCGGAGAGTACCCTGCTTCGACCAGCGTTTCATACCCGGCCTGGATCAATGAGGTCAGCCCCCCGCACAACACAACCTGCTCACCGAACAAATCGGTTTCGGTCTCTTCCCGAAAGTTCGTTTCGATGACACCGGCCCGCCCGCCGCCGATGGCGCTCGCATAGGCCAGCCCCACCTGCCTGGTCGTACCGCTGGGATCCTGATGAATCGCAAGCAAACAGGGCACCCCGCTGCCCTTCGTGTATTCGGAACGGACGAGATGGCCCGGTCCTTTAGGCGCCACCATGAATACGTTCACGGAAGCCGGTGGAACGATCTGGCCGAAGTGAATATTGAAGCCATGGCCGAACGCCAAATAAGCCCCGGCCTTGAGATTAGGCGCCACGTCCTGCCGATAGATAGCGGCTTGCGCTTCGTCGGGGGCCAGGATCATGACCACATCGGACGCCTTCACCGCATCGGCCACCGGCATGACTTTCAGGCCGCTTTGTTCCGCCTTTTTCCAGGAGGCGCCTTCGCGCAGACCGATCACCACATTGACGCCGCTCTCCTTCATATTCAACGCATGGGCATGGCCCTGGCTGCCGTAGCCGATAACGGCCACCTGCTTATTGCGAATCTGCTGAATATCTGCATCTTTATCGTAATAAATCTTCATCCTGAACTCCTTGACGACATGCGCCTGTTCTTTACCGCTTGTATGACCCACGACCTTTGCTACTCGCGGGCGACCTTTTTGGTTTGCACGGAAACCGGACGAACCGGTTCGCGGGCCACGGCCACTCGACCGGTACGGACCAATTCCTTAATCCCAAGAGGCTGCAGCAGATTGATGATCGCCTCAATCTTTTTGGGATCACCGGATACTTCAATCGTATAGGTGCCCGGTGTGGAGTCGATGACGTTGGCCCGGAAAATATCCACGATCCTAAGCGCTTCCGCCCGATCCGCATCCTTTGTGTGCACCTTGATGATGGCCGTTTCCCGAGAGACAAATTCCGTCTCGTTCAGGTCTACCACTTTGATGACGTCGATCAGCTTGTTGAGTTGCTTGACGATCTGTTCAATGATCCGTTCATCGCCCGACGTCACGATCGTCATCTGCGACATGGAGGGATCGAGTGTGGGGGCGACAGAAAGGCTCTCGATGTTGAACCCTCGTCCGCTGAATAGCCCCGCAACACGGGACAGGACGCCGAACTTGTTTTCAACCGTCACCGAAATAATGTGTTCCATCTCTCTCAGCACTGAGCACTGAGCACTCAGCACTTCCCTTCTATGCCGTCAATACCGTGTCTTTGTCTTGCGGCGTGACTTTCGTTCCACCGGCTTGCTTCTGCTTCAATTCCGGCGGATCCTCGAGAATCATCTCATGGTTGCAGCCGCCGGCCGGGATCATCGGATAACAATTCTCAAACCGATAGGTCGGGACATCCACAATGACCGGTCCCTCGGTCTCTATGGCCTTTTTCAACACACTGTCGAGATCGGCCACCTTGTCAGCTCGCAATCCGACCGCGCCGTACGCTTCCGCCAACTTGACGAAATCCGGCGTGTTTTCGAGATCACTCGACGCATAGCGTCCGTTGTAGAACAGGTCCTGCCACTGCCGCACCATGCCGTGGAATCGGTTGTTCAGAATGATGATTTTTACCGGCAGTTTGCTCACAACCGCCGTCGCCATCTCCTGCATATTCATTTGAATACTGCCGTCTCCGGCAATACAGAGGACGAGTCGATTACGGAAGGCAGCCTGTGCGCCCATGGCCGCGGGAAACCCGAACCCCATAGTCCCGAGACCGCCCGACGTCAACCAACGATTCGGTTTGGCCAGCTTGAAGTACTGGGCCGCCCACATCTGATGCTGGCCCACGTCCGTCGAAACGATCGGGTCGCGATCCTTCGTCAGCTCGTACAGTCGCTTCACCACCTGTTGCGGCTTAATCGGCCCATCTTTCTCCTGTTGATAGGTCAGCGGATGCGCTTGCCGCCATGCCTGAATCTGATCCCACCAGGGCTTCCGAAGCTCTTTCTGTTCGCCGTTTACCGTGGCGCGAAGAATTTGGTTCAATTCTCGAAGCACGGTTTTGCAATCGCCGACGATCGGAATATCGACGTGAATGTTCTTCCGGATGGATGTCGGATCGATGTCGATATGAATGATCTTGGCATGGGGACAAAATTCCGAGACCTTGCCCGTCACCCGATCGTCGAATCGCGATCCGACCGCGATCACGAGGTCGGAGTAATGCACCGCCATGTTCGCTTCGTAGGTCCCGTGCATGCCCATCATCCCCAAAGACAGCGGATGTTCGCCGGGAAAGGCGCCGAGGCCCATCAGCGTCATATCGACGGGGATCTGCGTCATTTCGGCCAATTCAAGCAATTCTTGCGACGCACCGGAGAACACGACTCCGCCGCCCACGTAGAGGATCGGCTTCCTGGCTTTGGTAATCGCTTCAGCCGCCTGTTTGATTTGCCACTTATTCCCCTCGTATGTCGGGTTATATCCGCGGATCGACACGGAATTCGGGTAGCTGAACTCCGCCTCTGCCATCGACACATCTTTGGGAATATCGACCAGGACCGGCCCGGGACGGCCGGTCGTGGCAATATAGAAGGCTTCTTTGATGGTGGCAGCCAAATCGTTCACATCTTTGACCAGAAAGTTATACTTCGTGCAAGGCCGGCTCAAACCAACGTTGTCCGCCTCCTGAAACGCATCGTTTCCGATCAAGCTGGTCGGGACTTGCCCGCTGAAGCAGACCAGCGGGACAGAATCCATATAGGCATCAGCCAACGCAGTAATCACGTTGGTCATTCCAGGACCGGACGTCACGAGACACACGCCGGCCTTCCCGGTGGCCTTCGCATAGCCTTCGGCCATATGGCCCGCCCCTTGTTCATGGCGTGTCAAAATAATCTCGAGGTCCTTCTGTTGGTAGAGTGTGTCGAATATCTTCAGGACTACGCCGCCGGGAAGCGCAAACACGGTCTTGACCCCTTCCCGCTTCAGGCATTCGATAAAGATTTGAGCGCCGGTGAGTTTCATGACGGCTTCCTCCAACTACAAGATCGGACGTCAGATCCCATGATCGACCGCCCTTCAACATCAGAAACCCTGATCGCTGCGGCAGTACCACGCGCCGCAATCATTCAGAAGTTCTGAAAAATCAATGGGAAAGATCGGAGATCCTACCATCCTGCTTCCAAAGGGTCAATAGCGAGGACGGCGCGTGCCTCGTGAAGCGAATCTCGCATCTCGTAAAAAATAGGGGCTCCGTCCTGCGCTTCACGCTTCACGAGATATGAGCGACGGAGCGCGAAACAACGGACCAGTAATGTCTCGGCGCACTGAGACGGATGATCGCAGTAGACTTGCGCACGACTACGGCAGGCAGAAAAGAGCGCAGATGTGAAAGCCTATAAGCCGGATTCTGTCCTGCGAAGAAGTCGCCCTCCTCGCTTGGATGATCATTTCTCTGGGATTCGAGTCACCTCGAACCTCAAGCGGCCTACCCGAAGACCTCGACCGGGCCAGTCGGTGTGCAAGACACGCAAGGCGTCTTACAGGTGTCTTCCTATTTGGCCTTGCACCGGGCGACGCTTACCATGCCGGTGATGTTGCCACCACCGCGGTGGGCTCTTACCCCGCCGTTTCACCCTTACCTGAGCCTCGGCGACCAGATGGGATCCCGTCGCGTCGGCCATCGGCGGTTTGATTTCTGTGGTGCTGGTGTCGGATTGCTCCGCCTGGGAGTTACCCAGCGCCCTGCCCATGGAGTCCGGACTTTCCTCCCGATGCCGAAGCATCGAGCGATCACCCAGCCTTCACATCCACGCACATACAGTATAAAGAAAAGCGACAGGCCGTGACAAGAACGTACGCAGGCGGGTCACACGATCGAGGAGCTACCGCCCCCCCACCGCCGGCAAGAGAGCCGCTGGAACGGCCGGCTTTTTCTGATAGATCGCCATCGCTTCAGGCATCCAGGACTTCAATTGATCAATTCTGGTGTCATGGCTCGGATGAGTGGACAAGAACTCCCCTGGTCCCTCGCCACTCGACAGCTGCGCCATCCGCTCCCACAGCCCGACGGACTCACGCGGATCGTATCCGGCATCCGCTGCCAAGAGAATTCCCACATAATCAGCCTCTGATTCATGTTTCCGGCTGAAGGGTAACAACACGCCTACCTGCGCCCCGACACCCAACGCCGCCATCGCAGCCTGTGACAGCAACCCTCCGCCGCTGGCCCCTGCGGCGGCTCCAGCCACTTGTAAGGCCGCGTTCGTCAACTGCCCCTGACTCATCCGCTCCGCTCCATGGCGGGCCAATGCGTGCACAACTTCATGGCCCATCACGGCCGCCAACCCTGCCTCTGTTCTTGCAATGGGAAAAATGCCGGTGTACACGGCCATCTTCCCGCCGGGAAGCGCAAAGGCATTGGCCGTCTTGTCATCCTTGATCACCGTCACATCCCACTGAAACTGCTTGGCCATCTCCCTGTATTTCGATCGCTTCGCCGCTTCGATAATCCGGGCCGCCACCCGCCTCACCGGCTCGACCTCCTTGGGGTCTTGAGACAAGCGCGAGTTGGGATCTCTCGTGATCTGATCGTACGCCTGCGCCCCCATCTGCATTTCCTGACCGACCGACGTCATCAGCAGTTGCGAGCGTCCCGTATAAGGATTCGTCTCGCATCCAGCTAGCCCCATACTGCCGATCACCACACTGAGCAGGGCGATCGAGCGTGTCAGCCGCCGTTGAGTTCCCATCGCTTCCCCTCCACAAAACCGATGTTCATCGAATGATGAAGATTTGACCCGCCGCATCCGATTGAGTAGATTACCGCGCCCGTCGTTCTTTTTCCAGGAGCCATCCGGTGGCCGTTCCCCACACTAAAAACCACATCGAACGCATCGGCATCGACGAATCCGGAAAGGGAGACTATTTCGGCCCGCTCGTCATCGCCGCCGTGTTCGTGGATGCAACTACACAAGGTGAATTGAAGTTGATGGCAGTCCGTGACAGCAAGAAGATCTCCGACGGGCGGATTTTGGAAATGGCCCCGGATATTAAGACCATCTGCCCCCACAGCGTCATCGCAATCGGCCCCCAGAAGTACAACGAGCTCTACGCCAAGATCAAAAATCTGAACCGCCTCCTGGCCTGGGGCCACGCGAAGGCGCTGGAGAATTTGCTCGAGCGCGTGCCGTGCGAGCGCGCCATCTCGGATCAATTCGGCAATGAACGGCTGATCTTGAATGCCTTGCAGGATAAAGGGCGGACGATCGTCCTGGAGCAGCGGACGAAGGCGGAGTCAGATCTGGCCGTGGCAGCCGCGTCGATCCTCGCGCGGGCTGAATTCCTCCTGCGCCTTAAACGCCTGTCCAATGAGATAGGTACCACATTGCCGAAAGGCGCCTCACCAACAGTCGAACTCGCCGCCCGCATGGTCATCAAAAAACACGGGCAGGATCGGCTCGGCCACGTGGCCAAACTGCATTTCAAAACCACCCAAGCCGTGCTGGCGGGAATGACCTAAACCGACTCTCCGACTTCGAGATCCGATGACTTGCTTTCAGGGCCGTGCGGCGATTCCGCCACCGGCTCCCCTTCCCAATACAGCATCCGGCGGCAATAGGGGCAGACAACCAGATCGTCCGACCGTTTGACTTGCGCAATGAGCTGCGGCGGAATCTGCAGACGGCAGCCGGCGCACATGCCGTCGCGCACTGCCGCGAGCGGCTGGTCTTTCCGCGACGCCTTGATCTGGGTATACCGTGCAAGCAGGCTCTTCTCAATCCGCGCGGACGCCGCTTGCTGCCGGGCTTCAACTGAGGCCAGTTCTGCCGCAAGATCCTTGTCCTGCGCGTCCAACACCTGCTTCTCCCGGGTAAAAATGTCCTCAAGCCCTTTCCGCTTCTCTTGCAATTCCTTGGCAGTCTTCTGAAGCTGGTCGATCTTGTCCATCGACAGCAAAATCTTCTCTTCGAACTCTCCGCGCTTCTTGTTCGCCAGCTCGATCTCGAACAGATGCGCCTGATACTCCTTGTTGGTCTTCAGACCCGCCGCGTGCGACTTCATCTTCTCCGTCTGCGCCTCGTGCGCTTCCAGATCCTTTTCGTGCGCGCGCCGCTCTTTGGCCGCGGCATCGGCGGCGGCCTTCGTCTCGTTCAGAATCTGTGTCGCATCTCGCAGGGGGGCTTCTGCGATATGCAGACGTTCGGGGATTTTTCGGCGGATGTCATTGATCTCCATGATACGGAGATCGAGTTTTTGCAATTCAACGAGCGGAGACAGCTTGTGATTCAATGTGTCCTTTCTATCCGTCTGCGCAAAGACACATACGTGGAGAGCCCGTCAGGCTCCCTGGCAGCCTGGTGGGCCCACTAGGACTTGAACCTAGGACCAGCTGATTATGAGTCAGCCGCTCTAACCACCTGAGCTATGGGCCCGATCGGAACGATTCTCATCTCGACCCGCATGAATTCTAGGCCGCCCTCGGAACGGAGTCAAATCACGCCTATTCCCTGAGCCTAGAGGCTTTCCACAAAACTTCGAAGCTTCTTGCTTCGGCTCGGATGCCGCAATTTCCGCAAGGCTTTGGCTTCGATCTGCCGGATGCGCTC